>Ga0265319_1000305_pt1 | contig 36442 bp, 46 predicted proteins | sample 4824metaG_FD_192443 | JGI IMG/M metagenome (GOLD analysis project Ga0265319, IMG submission 192443) | Rhizosphere microbial communities from Carex aquatilis grown in University of Washington, Seatle, WA, United States - 4-8-24 metaG | ecosystem: Host-associated > Plants > Roots > Rhizosphere >...
GGCGAGCGGCCACCGCAACTTGCCGACTTACACCGCGCCTTTCATTTCATAGCCGTGCGATGGATGCAGGGCATCGGGTTCAAAGGCCACCGTTAAAATCGCATTCGCTATCACCGCCGCTGACCGTAGGAGCCGAGAATGGACGAATTTCAAAGAGCGTTGGATTTGATGGCGGAATCGGTAGCGCACATGGATGTGAGCCCGCGCAATCGAGAATTGATAAAAGCCGCCATGCGCTGCGCCATCGATTATGCCCACCACCGGAGAGCGGGCTACGAGCTTTCACCCGCAGCAAAAGAACGGCAGCGCAGTCATGGCTAGGGTGCGTCGATGAGCAAACACTTTCACTGGTACGTCATCGCCGGATTGATCGGGGTTTTAATTCTGCACGGCTTTGGTGTTATTCGCTGACGTGTCGTGGTCGCAGATGGAGGGATTGATGTGGTTTAGACTTGATGGTGATGCCAGGCTGGGGCGCTGCGCGACTGACGGATGCGGCGGACAGCCGACTTCTCGACTTGAACACGGCGGCGTCGGGTCAAACTACTGTTCCGGTTGCCGCGAGAAGATCGAGCATCCTGAGCCAAGCGAGGTCACTGTTCGCCGGATGCGTGGCGAATGGCCTGACGGCTGGCGATTGGGGGTTGCCGGATGCTCGATCTGCATGGGTGCCGAGATCGAGCGGCTGCGGGACCAACTGGAGCACTCAGGACGTGAGCGCGCTTTGTTCTCCTCGGAGATCGAACGGCTGCGGGACTTGGCGGCTTCCCTCATGGCGTTGCTGGATCATATGCCGGTGAAGCATCCGCAGCAGAGTTGGCAGCGAAACGAACTACGCAGGCAATTCGACGCGGCTGTCGGTCGTCAGCAGTCACAGAACACGGAGCAGAAATGAAGCTTTCCGATAAAGACGCTCACGCCTTGGCTTGCTTCTTCGCCATGCACCACGGCGCCAATGCACTGGGTGGCAAGCCTCCCGGTGTTCGCAACATCGAGCGCGTTGTCATGGCGACTTTCGGCCTCGTCACCAAGAAGGGAAAGTTTGCACTCACACCACGCGGCAGGCGGGCAGTAAAACTCGCCCAATCCGATTGAGTTCAATCTCATCACAGGATAGCAACCGATGCGCCAAGCCATTTTATCATCCCTCGCCATCGCCGTGATATGCTTGACGATAGCCATGCTAGCTCACATCCCGATTCACCCCAACGTGCCGTTTACTGCTGCGATAATGCAGCCTTAGCCCTAGCTATTGCATCACGGCAAGATCTTACGATAGGATCTATATCGTTTAATCTTGCTAATCTGTACTTGGCTTTAGCTGCTTGTGCTCTTGTCATTACGTCTGTTGGGAATCCTTCGCGGGAAGCAAGTTCTACGCATTCCTGTGGAACATAGACCTGAGCTACAGCGGGCATGCAGGTTAGCATTAGGACAATCATCATTCGCATATTCTGATTCCCTGATGATTGTGGCAGACCCTGACTTCTACCGAGCCGAGACCCTCTATTCCTAGTTGGTCAGCAGCGGCTGGCGTGAGATCAATGATCCGCTTCATTAGGTCCGGACGCCTTCGTTGGCAATGAGCCGAACCACACGGCCCGATATCATTAATCTTAACATAGATTCTCTGGCCGTTCTTCAGGTTTTTGACCTGAACCAACGAACCCATTGGCAGATGTCTATGGGCCGCTGTCATGGAATACGGATTGAACATCGCTCCAGTTGCTACCCGATGGTGGTAATTGCCATCGTCGAAACGAGTGGCGTTACCATCATCCACAGACGCCGTGCCGTATTCCAGTCCCAAGGCAGGGCTGACCAATAGAGCCAGCCCTACTGCGATTGCGATTCTCATTGTGGCCGGAATCTATCGATGGCCACCGAAGCATCGGCATACTGAATATGCCGTTTCAGGCTTTTGTGGTGCGAATTTGAGGCGAATTGCGTCCCATGAGGGTCCACCACATGGAATCCAGCCAATGATCGAGCGTGAATCCTCGTTTGGTGGCCGCCGCTGTTCGCATCATACGCCAGGACCGTATTCCCATCGAGAACCTGCTCAATGATAAAGACGTGCCCATGCCGCCATGCCGCCATGCCTGGGGCTGGAGAGGCTGACGGGAACCGGCTCCAATTCGAGGCCAGATAGAGGTCTCGTACTGGATGCCCATAGACTCTGGAGCTTGCTCCGCATCCACAAAATGCAGATCGAGGGCAACCAGATGGGTGTGAAACGACTTGTCCTGAGTACGTCGCAGTAGACTGTCTTTGGTGGTGGCGGGCATCCGCTGGTGAAGCGAACATCGCTAGTAGCGCGGCGGTCACGATTATACGGATCATGATCGTATCGTTCCTTTGCGTTGGTTTCGTTGCGTCAGTCGGTTTTGCCTGCCTCCGTCAGGAGTGTTGCTGGTGTGTGCATTTTAGTACATCCAAACTCTCAATCAACCCCTTGACGAATTCAGAACAACCAGCTAGCTAATTCACAACAACGGAAGAACCATGTTCTCGATATCCTCATATCCACTCACAAGCGCCGCGCCGAGTAATTGGCAACGGTCGTTTTTGTGCGTCGATAACATGGAAAAGCCCATTAAAGGGCGACAGACTAGAGACTAAACGGCAGGGGCTCTTTCCTCTGCCGGTACGGGCAGAGAAGAAAAGACGGCCCCACAATCTCCAAAGATAATTCTGGGCCTCTCACTTCAACGCTCGACGACCACGGATGTACTGGGGTCGGGATGTATGAAATCGTGAGAAAGTCCAGAATTCTGGACGGCCCATTCGTCACCGCCTCCTTCGGGATGGTTAGCGGATGGGTCGTCTATTCTCTCTACTTCTTCTCTCTTCTTCGAAGAGAAGAAGTAGAGAGAAAGAGATTGCCCGGTTAGTTCAATGACAGAACACACCCTTTGTACGGCTGAGACGCGGGTTCGATTCCTGCACCGGGCTCCACTATTCGGACGGCGACCGAATAATCAGCGGAACGAGACCAAACCCGGTGTAGCGATACGGTGCGGGTGTAGTCCCCGAGATGAGTATGGTTAGGGGACAGGAGAGGGTTAAAACGAGGCGTCACCACCAGACACGCCTATCGTCCGTAAGCGGGGGTTCGCTGCCCGCACAGTTAATCTCCCATAGTTCATTGGTAGAACACAACTTTGGTAAAGTTGAGAGGGTGGGTCGGAACCACCTGGGAGAACCAATAAGCCTCTGTGGTGGAACGCATACACACTTGTCTTAGAAACAAGCGCCGAAAGGCATGGGGGTTCAAATCCCTCCAGAGGTACCAAATGCCTACATAGCCCAACGGCAGAGGCCATTTGCTCAAAACAAATCCCAGTCCAGGTTCAAATCCTGGTGTAGGCACCAAATACGCTCCCTTAGCTTAGCGGCCAAAGCATCCGGCCTACACCCGGTGATCCCGTGTTCGAGTCACGGAGGGAGTACCAATACGCTAGTGAACGGAAAAGTGACGGCGGCACCCGATAAGTGTCTTGCAGGAGGGGCAGTACCTCCCACTAGCACCAATACGGACGGCTAACCTTAAAACCCAGCGTGGTGCGGGGCGGAACTTTTAACTCCGTGGTAAGAGGATCGTAACCTCAGCCGTTCACGGACCCCTAGCATAATGGGTAGTGTGCTGGATTCTTAATCCATGCGGTCGGAGTTCAAATCTCCGGGGGTTCACCAATAAGGCCCTGTAATTCAAAGGTAGAATGCCCGGTTGTCAACCGGAGAACGGCGGGTCAGTACCGCCCAGGGTCGCCATTATGGAGAAAATAATGCTGAAATGGACTCTAAGCAAAGCCAAGAATGGCTATGTCCTGCATACACATACCGATAAAGACAGTTATGTTTTTATTTTTAGAACTTGGGATGAAGTCATCAAATTTCTGACTGACCATCCAACTTTAGGGGGTAAAGAGGGCGCAGAATAACGGCGTTAGCTCAGGTGAGCGGCTGGGCCTTATAAACCCGGAGCACCAGATCGGTGTAGACGGGCGGGTTCAATACCCGCAACGCCGACCATTAGAGGATACCATGCGTGTCATTGCCACAATGGATGGAAAGACTGTTCCAGCTACATTCTCATTGGTTGTCCATGGTGCTCCGCATAGACGGATGCACATACGGATGATCCAGCAGTACCGGGATGAGATCCGTAGGGCCTGTGATGCAGCAGGGATTATAACACCGATAGACACAACAGTTGATTTGGCTGTTTTGTTTGTTGATCCAACAAGTCCGGATTATGACAATCTCTTGGCTGCTCTGTACCAAGCCATGGATGGAGCGACCTTGAAAAAGCCCGGAATCCTTGTTGATGATAGCCTTATAGGAACGATCCGGAGGCTAGCGAAATACAGTTCTAAGGATGCGTAGCTTAACTGAACAAAGCGCCGACCTCCGAAGTCGGGAGATTCCAGGTTTGAGTCCTGGCGCATTCACCAAATGGCATAGAGAGGGGCCTAACCGCCATTGCCGATGCCAGATTACAGCCGAGTTGGTATTACAACTCTCTTGCTCGGCCAGCCAATATGGAAGGGTAACTTGGGCGGCCCCAAGCCTCGTCTTGAAAACGAGTGGAAGGCGAAAGCCTTTGGAGATCGACACTGCCACCCTTCCTCCACATTCAGTTGTTACAAGACTTACGCGGGATGGAGCAGGAGTAGCTCGCGTGGTTCATACCCACGAGGACGATGGATGCGACCGCCATCTCCCGCAACCAATACAGCGGCAGTTCCGAAGAACAGGAGATCCTCATAAGGTCTCACAGGTGGGGTTAGCACCCACAGCCGCTACCATGCCTCAGTAGGCTGCTAAGGACGCAGCGCCGTCTGTAAAACGGATGCCTTCGGGCTGGCCAGGATCGTTCCCTGGGTGAGGCACCAATTGCGGCCATAGCTCAATGGAAGAGCTTCTGCTTGCCAAGCAGAGGACGCCGGATCGTAACCGGCTGGCCGCTCCAATTATGCTCCGTCAGGGTTCGACTCCCGGACGACACCTAAGAGAAAACCTGATGAATTCTAGAACAACGTCAGGCTAGTATCGGATGACGCTAACTGGTGACATAGAGATTATGGGCAGCGGTGCCTTATGCTCTGTGGGCGGAATCGTCAGCCGCCGAGCGCCAATACGCCTACTAAGCTAATCTGGTGAAAGCGCCTGTCTGAAGAGCAGGAGAGCCTGGATCGAAACCAGGAGTGGGCACCAATTCAGGGAATAGCGATGAGCATAGCTAGCGTACAGCAGCGCAGGTTGGCTAAAAGAAAAGAACTTCTCGGTATGAGTTTCGGTACGGCCAGGGCTAGATTAGAGCGCGCTCTACTGTACGAGATGGCTATAAAACTTGGCATGGATTCCTGTTTTAGATGTTCTAAAAAGATTGAATCTGTGGCCGAGTTTTCGATTGAACATAAGATCGGCTGGCAATTGTCCTCTGATCCAGTCCAGACCTACTTCGATATGGCAAACATCGCATTCTCTCACAGAACCTGTAACTCTAATGCTGCCCAAAAACGCATACTCCCTCACGGAGTAGCGAAAAGCAGGAACTGCAAATGCGCTCCTTGCCTAGAGGCAAGAAATAAATACAACGCCGATTGGATGGATAATTGGCGCAAGAATGGTAAGGACAAAACCCGAAAGAATTATCGGGGACCGCGCTGGGGCGCAATTATCCCTTGCAAGGATGATGGGCTCGGATCGTAACCGAGGGTCTCCACCAATATTCCAGTTGAGTCGCCTTGGTGGCGACGGAGTGCTGTTAACACTCGCCGAGCTTGGTTCGAATCCAAGAACTGGAGCCAATAAGCAGCTATCGTCTAATGGCAGGACACTACCCTCTCAAGGTGGTAACGCGGGGTCAGTACCCGCTAGCTGCTCCAATACCGGCATGTAACCGAGCGGTGCTACGAACGCCGTATCCGTAACTGGAGTTGCAAATGGGAGTTCAAATCTCCCCATGCCGTCCAATATCTGCGTGTAGGAAAGCCTGGAAATCCGCCTGCCTTGGAAGCAGGAGACCGCTGGATCGAAGCCAGCCACGCAGACCAATACGCCCCTTTAGTCCAGCGGAACGGACGACCGGCTCTGACCCGGTAGACGATTGTTCGACTCAATCAAGGGGTGCCAATATGAGGATGTGGCCGAATGACTAGGCGGTGGATTGCAAACCCACCCAAGCAGGTTAAAATCCTGCCATCCTCTCCAGGACCCGTATTTAACTGGATAAAGCCGTGCCTTCTAAGCACCGGGATCGAGGTTCGAGTCCTCGCGGGTTCACCAATAACTTTCCGTAGCACAATGGATAGTGCCTTCGCCTCCTAAGCGATTGTATCGAAGTTCGAATCTTCGCGGAAAGACCAATTACGGAGGATGACAATGGAGCCATGGAATCGTTGTGATGTGTGCGGAAAATTCATCTCTATGGATGATTTCGATCACGGCGCGGTTCGTGAGCTTGTCTATCCAGACTCTGAATTCACGCGAGAGACGTTCGAAACTCTTTGTAAAGAACATGGAAAGTTAAGTAGGCAAGTGCCTACCGCTCCCTGCTAAGGAGACGGCACCGTAAGGTGTGGGGATCAAGACCTCAACTTTCCGCCATTTTCAGGAGAATTTTATGGCAAGATTCAAGGTGGTTTTACAGGAAACTTCCTTCTATATCTTGGAATTAGACGCTGATGACGATGCTAAGGCCCGGAAGGAAGCACAGTCTTATGTGGCGAGATTCCCAGGCATCGCCCGGAAAAATGCTCGCGGGCTCGTTCTTTGGCATAGCGAAGAAATTGCGGACTTAGCGTAGAGGCAACGTGCTGGTCTTCCAAACCAGAGTCCGGAGTTCGAACCTCCGAGTCCGCACCAATTTGGGGCCTTAGTTTACCGGCTAGAATCTGGCGCTTTCATCGCCAAGGAGCGGGATCGACACCCGCAGGCCCTCCCAATAGCCCAAGTCTGGGACAACCAGAGCCTTTGAAGCTCTGAAGCTCAGTCCGATTCTGAGGTGGGCTGCCAATACGCTGGGTATGCTCGATGGCAATGAGCGGTCGGACTGTGAATCCGGACGATAGAGTTCGAATCTCTAACCCAGTTCCAGGGAGTGTAGTTTAACTGGCCAAAACCTCGGTCTCCAAAACCGAAGATTCCCGTTCAAATCGGGCCACTCTCGCCAATTCTGGACTCTCACGACTTCACATAGCCGATCTTACCCTCAACAGATCTTTCTGTGCGGCCTAACTCTGAGGCTATCTCGGCATTGGAATGGCCAGCAGTCCTCAGGGCTTGAGCCTGGGTGAGTTCTTCTTGTTTCCATGGTCTTCCACGGCGCTCTCCCCAGTGAGAGGAACGCCATGTGGGATCGGCCCATAGCTCAGACTTGTTCATTGGGGCGGCCAACCATCATAAGAAAAACCTCTCTCATCCGCCCCGTATAGGCTTTAGTCATAAGGCTTCCGTGCTCGTCATCGCCACAGTCTGGGTCAAATGATGAGACAGCTACGCGGACAAGCATGGCCTGAGCCTCGGTCAGGCGGATGCCGTTGATCGTAATGTCTGGTTCTTTGCTCATTCTGATGGCCACTCCGAGGGGAAATACCAGCCAAAGTTCACGCAGGGGGTCTTCTTGACCTTCTGCCATGCCTTCCATTGGGGCGTATCCTCGCGTACAAAGACTTGAGATGGGCTTGGCATGGTCTTTGAGGGCTTGAACTCGTAATCGCTCCAGCGCTTGTTTCTGAGCCACCGCTGGGCCTGCATGATGAAGGGGGTGTTGAGGTTCTCCTTCTCTGCCTTGGCGTATTGCGCCGCAGCACGGATGATATCCTCGGGGTGGATTCCAGCCTTCACAGCCTTCTCGAATAGAGCCCTTGCAGGGGTTTTACCTCTGTCTCCCTTGCGTGGAGGGTAGGCTTCCCAGAAGCGATCAAAGTCATCTTTTTCCATAGCTCTTTCCTGATTCTCAGTAAGAGAACTTAGATTTTAGACATACTTCCACAAGCGGGACGTGTTCCCACGTCGCCACAGATCAGGAAGGGGCTGTCCAGGTAGTTCCTGGAGGCTTCTTGCTTCCTACCCACGTTTAGACTTGAGCAAAACTATCGGGAATCCCGTTGTATTCCGGTGGGATGATGCGCGGTCCTGTGGCTGTCTGCCTACCTTATCCCGTTTCCCTGCCACGCATGAGCCCATGGCAGGCACCCCTTGTGAAGGTGATGCTCTGTGGAGCGAGCGATGAAGGGGGTTGTGCTGGGATAAATAAATGGGTATTTAAGACCCATCGGTAGCCCTGCCTTATCCAATCCACCGATCACGCCCCCGGAGGTTTCCGCCTCGCGGGGGTTTTCTTTTGTAGTTCCGATTTATGCTTTCGTCAACAAGCAGTTACGATAAGTCTAGCCATACCATTAGGAGTACCTTCATCCGTGCTCCACGCTATGGATAGTTCTTGGCACAAATGATCATTCTCAATGATCCCTGCTGATTGGAGAAAATCAGAAGCCGCTTTTTCAGCGTTCCCAAGATCCCTCAGGCGCTTATCAGGGGGATTCAGGATGATTCTGAGGGTGTATGGGCCTTTGATCGATTTAACCTTGCTGGCGGGCCTCTGTACCATCCAATGCTGACCCGCCAAGACGATCCAAGCCACATACTTCTCGCTCTTGTAGACTCGCCCCCTCCCCGATCTCCAGACTTGGTTCACGGAAGGCGGGTACGGGAGGCTTAAGGTTATGCTGGGTTTCAATGTAGTTCTCGATCATTTGGACTTCTGCTGCGACCTGGGAATTGCCAGCAAGGATTTCGTTGATGCGTTTCCTGCAATTCAGGATAGTCGTGTGGTCTCGGTTCAACTCTCTTCCCATAGACTTCAGGGAGCGCTTCAAAATCCTCAGGGAGAGATAGACGACCACAAAGCGAGCAAAGCAAATGTGGGACCGCCTGCATGGGCCTTTAATGGCCTCTGTAGTGACTCCATAGTGGATGGACACGGCTTCCACGATATCGTCAAAGGTGATGGGAAACCGGATATCCATCGGTGGATAACTCGGCTCTACGATGATTGGCTCTACCAGAGCCTTCTTTGGGGCTGGATCAGGGTTCGGCTCATTGCCCTTATGGGCTGTGCTTTTGCGGGTCAGGTCGATTCCAGGGTCATGGACCGCGTTTGGGGGGTTCCTGAGCCTTTGGCGGATCAGTTTGGCTTGTTCGATGATGTCCTGGGCGCTCATTTTGCTTGGCCTTGATAAAGAGCCTTATTCCGCAGCGCGGCCTCGGTGATGCAGGAGGGCTTACTGCAAACCCCCGTTCCTGAGGATGAGTCTTTCATAAGAGATTGAGGTCCCCACTCAAATCCCGCGAATGGTTCATGGCATATAGGGCACGGCATCCAAAAATAGCCACCGAACCACGCCATAAATCTGGCAAGCCATCTTGGCTGAATCATCGTCCATCCTTCCGGTAATAGATGTTCTGATGGAATGCACAGAAGGAAGCCTCTAGAGACTTCGGATTCGAGCAGAATAAGGCCAAAGTGTGTCCCTTTGAGTTGACCTCATATCCCTCTACGGATCGGCAGGTCGAGGAATTGGCCTTCATGAATGGGATTCCTTCCCCCTGGGGAGCTTCCGGTGGAGATAGAACAATCTGTGGCTTGAATTCCGGCATCACTCTCTCCCTCTTGGCTCGGATGCGGAGTGGGTTCTGAGATGGGGCCTGCTTATGGGTGGGTAGCCCCAATCGGTGGCGTTTGCCGATAATTGAGTTCCTCGTGGAGCCTGGAATCTGACTAGAAATCTGTGCTGCTGACAGCCCCTCTTCCCAAAGCCTCTTGAGCAGTTCGACGGTAGCTGGAGTCCAAACCTTATCGGTCTTTAACGCCATACCAACTTCTAGCATTGACCTCACCTTTGGTTAATTTCTCGATCTTGAGAAGGGATTCTGGACGTGGAATCCGGATTCGTTGACGCCACTTCCGACAAGTGTGAACAGAGAACCCGCCCAGCTTGGCGAACTTGGCTGTGCTGACTTTGTTTTTCAATAGAAAGCGTTCCAGTGTCATGACCTGTAGGTAGCCCAAAATAGACTATTGACGCAAGCCCACATTGGGCTATATGAACAATCAACCAACGGAGTATCTCGTGGCAAATACCGTGAACGTCGAGAGAGATGTAGCCATGAGTGAACGGCTCATAATCTCGTTAGCAGATGCAATCGACAAAGCCGGTGGCGGGGTCTCGGAGAAATCCGCCCCCCAGATCATTGAATGCCTCCTGATAACGGTTGCCCAGACGTACATTCAATGGGGAATGAAGCCCCCAGAGATGGAGCAAGCTTCTCTCAATATGGGGAAGAGGTTGTTGGAAATATACAATGCACTCATCCAGGACCGAAGAAACCAGAACTGGAAACCAGTGAAAGGGCTTTTGATAAAGCCATGGTGAAACACATGACACTTGAGGAATGGGACCGCCGTGTAGCGCCGTTCCTGGCTACGATAGGAATACGGGCGAGACACATCGTAACCGATGCCCATCAGATCATAGACTGGGTGAAGCTGTTGCCAGCAGCCCCTGACTTTGAGACTGAGGCCATCGCTAAGCTCGAAGAAGCCAAGATAGCTTTGTCTCTAGCCCACGGCGCGGTCTCAATGGCGCTGGAGGATTACAATAAAAAGGAGAAGGTCTCTTGAATGATTGGAATGAGAGCGCCGCATCCATCATTGCGATGGGGAAGAAGCTTGATGAATTAAGACCAACAATGAGCCGACAGGAGCTTGGCAGAAAGGTCTTTGCAGATTACGGGATTAAGGAGAGTTCCATCGATAAACTCATCCAGGTGGCTCGGCATCCGATCCTATCTAACCAGGAAAATGCAGAGAAGCTTCCTTCCTCCTGGGCTCTTCTCTATGAGATGAAATTCCTTCCGGATAAATTGCTTCTAGAGAAGCTCGCCAACGGCGGCTTCAAGGGCGCTACCAAATACGACATCTGGGAATGGCGGGGGGTAAAGGCCAAAAGACCAGACGATGAGGGGAATGACAGCCGCCGCGTTAAGGTTCCTGATAATGTATCTCTGTGCGCTTATGTCAGTGCTGGAATGCAGCGAGAGCATGATTTCAACGATGACATTATCGAGACGGCGAAAGCACTTGGTTTAGGTCTTAAAACTTACAGAGCCGTCCGGCAAATCATCCTACTCTCCAGGCATCCTGATTTAACCGAGGCAGACCACGAGATGGTTCAAAGTCTCATCGAGAAGATCAATAAAACCAGGAATGTCAGAGAATATCACCTCAAAGCAAAACCACTGATCGATAAGGTTTGGGGCAGGATAAGTGGACAAAAGCTCACAAACAAACTCTCAACCAAGAGAGTGGAGGCTTATCTCAACGCAGTATTTCTTGTTGGGATAAGCGCTCAACGGCTAGCCGATATGGAGAGGCCGTATATGTCGATTGAGGATACCGATAAAGTCATCGGAGAACTCAGCGATGCTGGAACTGTAATTCGTAAACTGGCAGAAACCCTTAGGAGATCTAAGAATGACTAAGCTTAATCAAGACCGTGGATTCCATGATGTTGCGTGGATTCCTGTGAAGAACCTATCCATCGTCTGGGCTGAGGCTCAGCGCCCGCTGAATGAGACCCACGCTCAGCGCATCGCTGACAATCTCGACCCTGATATGTTTGGGACGATTTCTGTTACCAAGCCGAATGGCAAGGGTATCTATCACGTCATCGACGGCCAGCACCGGTTAGTGGCTGTTCAGAAGAAGTGGGGCCTGGAAGAGAAGGTGCCGTGTCAGGTGTTTGATGCGGTTGATCCTGCTCGTGCGGCTCAAATCTTCGATCATATCAACTCCGGACGCCGAGCCCTGCAACCCATCGAACTGTTCAAGGTTCGCGTGACGGCAGGAAATGATCTCCAGGTCGAGGTTAATAAGATCGTCGTCAAGTGCGGATACTTCGTTGGGCATCGGAATGCAAACTCCATCCAGTGCGTCACGGCTCTGGAAACGGTTTACCAGAGCTATGGACCGTTGGTGCTTGAGGGAACACTCCGCATGATCCGCAAGATGTGGGGCGAAGAGAATACTGCGACCGGAGCCCTGATCATTCGTGGTATTGGTATGTTCCTCTCCGAGTTCCGCCACATCGACTTTGAGAAGTTCGCTCAATCTATCTCCAGCAAGTACACCCCGGCGCGGTTGCTGGGTGCCGCAAAGACCGCCAAGGAAATGGCTGGTGGCGTAGGCCCTGCGATTGTCCGCGATATCCTGGTGGCCCGCTACAACTCTACGGTTCGTGGAGACAAGAACAAGCTCCGCGTCGGGACCAAGAAGTAATGGCTATCGGACACAATAACCCTCCGGGGATGATTGAGACCGCATCAACAACGATGCAGGATATCTCAGGCTGGATGGCAGAGCATCCAGCAATCACCGAAGACAGTGCTAAGGATGCCAAGGTCTTCCTGGACCGGGGAAAACTGGCGCTGAAGGACTTGGACGATGAACGCGATGGGAAAGTACGCCCTCTCAACGAGAAAGTTAAGGAAGTTAATGGCCTCTATAAAGCACCCAGAATACAACTGGAAACCGTACTCTCTGGGCTATCAGATCGACTCGGAGCGTTTCTTAAAGAGGAAAGAGACAAGAGGGAGAATGCAGCTAGAGAAGCTGCTCGAATTGCTGAAGAAGCAGAACAGCGGGCTAGAGATGCCGAGCGGATTGAACGAGAAGCTATTGAGTCAGCTAACGCTGGAGAGCTTGGAGTTGATATCGCGTCTCATGTTGTGGAAGCGGACAACGCCTTCAGAGACTTTGAAAAAGCCGACAGGGCGCTCGCCATCGCGCTCAAAGAGACCAAAGTCAAAGTCGGCGGAGGATTTACAAGGGCGATCAGCCTCCGTCAAAAGGAGACGATCATCGTTCGGGACGCTGTTGTGGCCATCGGCCAAATCGGCCTCACCGAGGATATCAAGGAAGCGATCATAAAATCTGCCCGCGCTTTCCGCAAAGCCACTGGCGACTTACCCGAAGGTGTCGAGGCTACATTCACGGAAGAGATATGAAAACACCGGATCATCTCAGACCGCACCTTACAATCGTTGATGTGGAGCTTGATAAGCTTCAAAGCCAAACACCACCTGGGATGGCCCATTGGGCTGGGACGGGTCCAAAGAATCGGACATGCCGCGAATGTCATTTCTATAAGTTCGAGGGCTATAAATCAAAGAAGGGTGGGATCACTGGTGGCACCTTGAAACTGGGGATTTGTAACAAATATCTATCGATGATGCGAGCTACGGGGAGTAAGATTCCATACGAGACTCCATCGTGTAAATATTTCGAATTGAATAAGCAAATCCCACCAATCATCGATCCAAGGAAAGACTGATGCCATCAACTATGATCACGGTTCAGGCCAAGCAATCACCAGCCATTGGTAAGAAGCAAGGCAAAATACAGGATACGGCTGGCAACCTCTGGAATGTCTGGGGCGATAAGCTCCAGAACTACCGAGAAGGTGTGACTTATGACATTGTTTACGAGGAATCGGAGTTCAATGGTCACACATTTAATCTCATCAAAACCGCGAATCCCGCTCAGGCAAAGCCACCAGGAAGCGTAACGCCTGTAGCCGACCCCCGCCAAGTCATACCAAGAAACGATGGATGGCCTGGACCGCAATCTACATTGGCAGCCAATCCTAAGGACGAAATGATCTTCGTCTGTGGCGTCGTCAACAACGCAATGTCCAACACCAATATCAATCCATTCGAGATTACGCTCACAGAGCTAATCGCCATGGTTGATAAGGCGCGCTCGGCATGGAGGAATACACTGGGCAAGTCTCAGAAGGCTGATGACATGAACGACCAGATTCCGGACTTCCGATGAACGAGCAATTCCCCTTTAGCGAACGATTCCGGATAGCTGCCGAGGAATGGGTGGACGCTGAGAACGCCGCCCAACTCCTTGAGGACACAAAATCCATCGCCATGGCCCAGCGTCAAACAGCGCTGGGTGATATGCCTGTGAACAGAGCCGAGCAGACGATCAAAGCTTCGCCTTCCTGGGCGCAGTACGTGGAATCCATTGTTGAGGCCAGGACCAAAGCAAACCTCGCCAAGGTCAAGATGGAATACGAGAAGCTCCGTTTCATGGAGCATCAATCCCAGTCTGCCAACGCCAGAGCGGAGATGAAACTTGTTTAGGTGTCCGTACTGCGGGAATCAGGTAGACCATCCCGAACCCGAAGACCTTCCCATGTCATTCAAACGCCGAGCCTTCTACGATTATCTCGTAAAGGCTGGCCCTAAGGGCGTCAGGAAAGAGGACGTGATCGACAAGTTCTTCTCGGCCTGCAAGTCAGAGACGATCCTTAGGACAACTGTTCACTATGTTAACGCTGTAATTAAGCCCAAGAAGATCGTGACCAAGGGCGGCATTCTGAGGCTGATGAGCCCTGACTAACGCTGATCGCAAGTCACTGCAACTGAACGGAATTGAGGAAATCGCATGGGCTGGAACTACGAAGCGATCCGCGAGCATAAGGCCAAAGACGCTACCCGGCTCGCGGACTGGCCACGTGAAAAACTGATCGCCCGGATCATCGACCTTGAAGTCGCGCTTGATCCGCTCGTGACAACGCTGGGTTCGCTAGACGACAAGCTCGACTGGCCCAGAGCGAGCATGAGTGTCAGTTCGAAACTATGGCCTATGACCGACGAGGATGGGAAATCGTGGCTGGTGTTCAACAAGGAAACCAGCAAAAGCGACCCCATTGAGCCCCCTAAGCCCGAACGGTTGCACGAGGTCGAATACTACACACAGGACGGCCTTTCCTTCGACAAAAACGAAGGCGGAAAACTACACGATGACTTCGAGATCATCGGCGTCCATCAGAGCGCGCTTGCGTCTTACATCTTCTGCGGACACATCACGATGAAAGATGTTCGCCACGCGGCGGGCGTTTTGCGCGAGTCTCACTGATGGCGAGGCAGCGCAAATGAACATTCTTGGAAAGATCGAGCCCCAGCCGCCGCCGGGCATCAAATACATGCTCGGCGATGAAAGCTGGATGCCAGTCGAGAAGCGTTCGCCAAGACGGCTTCATTGTGAAGAATGGGGCAATCTAGGACCGATGGAATTGGACCCGGCCATCAAGCCAAACAAGGCGGGCTTCCGAGTTCGCCAAAGCGAATTTCCGGCCCCGGATGGAGCGGTTGGATTCACCAATGTCGATGGCGTCTATTACTGGACCAATACAGACCAGTTTGGGCGAGTGCGATGACTTGGCGTTAGTGCAACGGAACCTTTGTCCTGGCGGGGCGTTTAGTTCAATTCCCTCATATCGCCAGGAGCCAAAATGGCTTGCTTTTCGTTGCAATGGCTTGAGCAGCTTCTAATCTGGCTCGTCATCGTCTGTGCCGTAGTCGGGATTCTCCGCCTGCTTGTCCCGTTCATCCTTGCTCAGCTTGGTGCTGGCGGCTCTATCATCATGGCAGCCATCAACATCGTAATGTGGGCCGTCATTTGTATCTTCGTCATAATGGTCTGTTTTTCTCTGATACAGTGCCTTGGTGGGTTCTCGTTGCATCTGAGATAATGGCTTCGGAATGAAGTGCGACCGCAGATTTTACGTCTATGTTGGTGAGCACCCAGTTTCTGGGCAAACAGTATATGTTGGTAAGGGATCGAATAGGCGTGTTCTTGTCCATAATTACGACCTTTCCAGGAGAAAGCACCGAAACAAGCGTCTACAGAAAATCTATGACGAGTTCGGCCCACTCCCTTGGAGTAAGGTTCGTGAGAACCTAAGTGAACAAGAGGCGTTTGAAACTGAGATCGCTCTGATCGCCTACTTTGGACGAGATAGGCTGTGCAACTATTCTGAAGGTGGAACAGGGCCGAGTGGCCATATTCATTCCGCTGAGACTAAAGCTAAGATAAGCGCAAGAAACAAAGGCTTAAAACGCACTAAGGAACAGCGAGAAATAATGAGTCTTCTTAGGCGCGGCACCAAGATGGCAGCGGAGGCCAGAGCCAAGATGAGCGCTGCCGGTAAAGGAAGGAAATTCTCAGAAGAACACCGCGCTAAGATAGGCGCTGCTCACAAAGGCAGGAAGTTCTCTGAGGAATCGTTGGCCAAAATGAGTCGAGCCAGAAAGGGTCGGAAAATCCCCGACGAAACTAGAGCCAGAATGAGTTCGGCTAAGCTAGAGTTATACGCCAAAAGAAGGGGAGAGAATCAAGATGGTCTCCCATTTTTCGGATGAAACGTCTTCTAGAAATACTCTGTCATTGCGATGACCCAATAGATCCAGCGTGGGTCGTTGAGTTTGGTGTAAAGCTGGATTTCGCCCTCGAACAACTGGAGATTCTCGTGTCCGCAACTGACGATCTAAAAGCGGCTATTGCCGATCTTGCGACCCAAATGGCTGACAACAACGCTGAGATTGAGACCTTACTGACCAAGATAACCGCGCCGTCGTCTTCTGACGCGGATGTGGAAGCGGCTGTGGCTCAGATTCGTAGCTTGATTACGGACAATAAGGCTGAGGTCGATAAGGCCAAGGCAGCCGTGCCCTAATAGTAGACGTAGAGTACCGTGGTCGCGGATACGGCAATCCCTAAAAATGGTGCCGCCATCCGTGACCATTTCTCTACTGTGCCTTTCATCCCTGCCCGCCACGAAACAATTTCAACAATCGGGCAAGAGGCTCCCAGGTTGTAAGGGCAAGTGCTGGAAGGCCGATTAGCCACCCGACCCACCATACAACTTGGTTCTTGAGCCATTGGGATCTGTCGTAGGACCGCACCATTTCGTGCAGGATGGTCAATTCTCGCTGGCTCCATGGGTCTGCGTCCCCCTTACCCTCTGGTTTTTCCATATCTTGCGTTACCGTGGATCATGGGCTCTAGTCGGGCTCGCCGTCTTCCTTGGGCGGAAGCGGGGCCTGAATCTGGGCTTCCAGGGCGGCGATCTTCGCATCCAGAGCGGCCATATCAGCCTCGGAGGGCACCCCAGGCTTCGTAAACGTGTCGCTGATGGCCTGGATATAGGGCTCGATGTTTTTACCCGCTGTATAAGCGGCGTGGACCGTTCCAATCACGCCTGAGAGGGTGCTGACATACGGCACCAAGTTGACCCCAGGGGTATCCGCAATGGACTTCACCACGCCCATGGCGGTGTCGATGGCGTCGAGAATCTCTGTAATGGTGGCCATGGTAGCTCCTTAGCTCTTTGCCGGAATGGCGTTCTTGAAGTTGGTGACTGCGGCCCAGGCGGCTGCAATAGCCGTAGAGGCATCCAGGGTCGGATAGTTCTGGACGAAGGCCGTCGCGCTATCGATGGTCGAGCGGGCTTTAACCTGAGCTACTTGGATCGCGCGGAGCCATGAACGGCGATTCTGGCAGATTGGCTTGGCTACAGGGTCTGCAAGGATAGCTGCGTATGGCTTGCTCCAGCAGAACACGCGCCAGTCTTCGGCAGCCTGGAGGCTTGCCGCATAGACGTTCTTGACTCGGTAGATATCAACCGCGTTGACCGGATTCGTAATGGTCGTGGTGGCGGTCGAAATCAGGTCTCCGAGCTTTGTCCCAGCGCAGCCCGAAAGGACGAAGGCCAGAGCGATAATGGGCAGGATCTTCTTCATTGTATCTCCTATAGGGCAGCCGCAGCGATCTCTTGTACGGCACGCTTGTCTTGTGGAAGTGGTTGAATCTTGGCGTTGGTGGAATCTACAGCAAGCGCTGCTAGTTCAGGGGTGGCGTTCTTGTTGATGGTAATCGAGGCAACTCCAGGCATGGCCTGGACAGCCTGGACTTGGCTGCCTTGTCCGGAGATGAAGGACAGGAAGATACCAAGGCCACCGCTTACAAAGCCGGAAACGGTTACGATTTCCTTGACGATGAGTGGGGCCATCGATCCGAATGGGGCAAAGATATCAGTCAACTGGGTCCCGGCCCCCGCCAGGAATCCAAGCATTGCAATCGAAAGGGATATTTTCTGTACCTGTGTCATGCGGCCTCCTGAGGCAACATAGCCATAGCAGATTTCTGGACGTGATCACAGCGATTTAGCCAGCCTTTTGAGAATTTCGGCTGATGTAGCGAGATATAGAAAGCTCTTTTGGAGTTAGTGTAATTAGTAATCAACTGCTTCGGGTCGGCTTTGCTTGCCGAGAGCTTAGTAATAGGTCCGATTCTACCGTCGTCTGCTACGCCCAAGGCCCGCTGTAACAATACAGCCGCCCGGTGCGGACCAGCATTTACTGCCATATCAAAGTAAAGATAATCGACCCCGACCGGGAAGCTGTCGCAGTATGGTTCCCAGTATTCGTCGTGATAGATCGCGGTAATCTCGTCCTGGGAGGCGGCCCATACGTCCGCTGCGGGCTCTCCCCCATGGCCGTGGAGTTGTCTCCAAGCATCATACTCGCGTTGGGTAATGCCTCTGGAAGTCCGGCCTCCGTGATCCGCTGGATCATCGTCGTTTCCCCCCTCGTCCTGGAGGACAAGCTTCAGTGCTGCTGGAAAATTACTGATCATCGATCACCTATAGTAGAATTGGGATAGAAGTTTGATCTCGGCGTCGGCCCGAGATTTGCGGCTGGCCTTTGGATAGAACTCCTTGAATTCTTTGGGGTCCATCTGCTTCATCAGGTCGATCTGTTGAGACTCAGGCAGTCTCTGGAACATATACTCGATGTTCCCTCCGGGTCTCATCTTGACGATGTTCTGGCCCTTGACGCCGAGCTTGGCCATGGTCTGGGCGGACTCAAGCATCTTCGTCCTGTCGCCCTTCTGCTGGGCCATCAGGTAGGCGTTACGGGCGTCGGCCCGTTCCTTTGAGTTCTCGGACTCGGTGTATGGCTTCGAGCTTGGAGCCACGTATTTGTTATACAGATACGAGATACGGTTCTGTGTTGCGGACTTCGAAGCATAAGCCGGGGCGGGACCAAAGCCCATGATCGGCATGATCACATCGGAATCCGTGATCTGCTTAAACACATCCGCTGTGGTGTGAGGCTTTCCCGAAAGCTCCAAAGCCTTCTTCGCGCCCGATATAGACATGGGGTTCAGTTGTTCGGTCAAAAGGTGCTTGCCGAACTGGTAGACCTGTTTGAACCCCGGAGCATTCTCATCATAGATATTCCGACCGAAGTAGTCCCGGTTCGTCCCCATCTCAACAAAAGGAGCAAACATCAACTTATGGTAAAGCATCTGGCTAAGCCCACCTATCGTGGACTGCCGCTCTTCGATGTTCTTCTCAGCCATCGGTACTTCGCGCGTATAAAATGGATTCGAAATCCGACGCGGAGAGCCATCAGGATTAAGGCCCCCAATACGCGGGAAGATATAGTCCATTCCCTCGGGGTTCTCACCGGTCATGCTCTTGTTGATCAAGGCGTTGATGGTCATCGCCGTGAAGGTATAGACCAGCGCGTTCGTGGCTTTGTTGGTGGTGCTGCGGATCAAAGCCCTCGTTGGCGTCGGGGCATCGATCATGCGGCGAGCCGCTGGCTCCAGTGCCCCGCCGATAAACTCCCTGGAAAAGCCTAGATTCCAGCCGAGAGACAGGAACGATCCAATGGATGCGTCCTTGACGGTTCGGTTCCAGAACAGGCTTCCGTAGAACATCTCACCGAAGCGGTTATCGACCTGTTTGCCGATAGCTCGCATTGCAATCATACGGCGTTGAGGATCATTCAATAGGGACGGGTCGCGTCTGAATAGGGTCTCTGCCTCACGCTTGACCGCAGCGACCTTCAGATTCGGAATCCATTGCTCGAAGATCCAGCCGGTAGCCTTCTCCATGGTTCTACGAACGCCAGGATAGATCGCGCTGAGATACTTTCCATCCTTCAAAGCATTGTGGAAATCTCGCTTGGCTGCGATCCGCATCTGCTCTGGAAGCTGGGCGCTGATGCCCGCCTCATTCATTAGTTTAACGTCAGCCTTTTGCTGCGGCGTCTGTTTATCAGGGGTGGTCATCCACGCCTGACGCATCTGCTTGCCCTTGTAGGGAGTGCCAATCGGCAGCGCCAAAGCAGTGTCCATGACCGACTGAGCTACGGCTTCTGGAATTGCTACGGCTCTCCGGCCAAGGCTTTGTTGCCCTTTGCCGAAGGTTTCACCAAGGGCGCGGGACACGTTGTTGCTGATGCTGATGTGCGCGACGTGGATCGGGTGGAAGAGGCTCAGGCCTAGCTTAATAGGAACCCAGGCATTCTTCAGGGTCATCCACTTGTTGAAGAGCGTCCCTGGTAGAGCCTCGTTCGCCCACAGACCCTTGGCGACAACGGCGTTCTCCCACAACGGCTGAACGTCAGGCGCGATCATCCACTTCGAACTATTCGGGGCGATAACCTCTTTCCAGGGATGAGGATCACCTCGTCCAGGATTGAGGATGTTGTGTGGGGCCATCTCGGTTGGCACGGCAACGCCATTGGCATGGAGTTCACCGAGAAGATCCATCTTGGCCCGCATGTCAGCGCCTGACACGAGACGCATCGCTACGAGGTCTTCTGGGTTGTGTGACTTAAGCTCTAGGCCGTTCTGGATTCCGTGCTCGATTAGGTCATAGTATCTGGCTTTCTGGAACCACTTCGGACCTAGAGCTTGAGGCAAGTTCGCGTTCTGGAATACCTTCCGAGCCGCCGCAGGGTCCTTCCAGATGTGCGGGAAGTAATCGTCGAAGAACGCAGCCTTGGAGCCTGACCGGTTCTCATCCTGGTAAGCCTGCTTCAGCCACTCGCGGTACTTCGTAGCTCTCTCGTTCATCCACGGGTAACGAGCAACTAAATCTGGTGGGAGAGCCTGACCCAACTCATAGGCTTCCAGGAAGCGCCGAGTTTCATCGAACGGCACCTTGTTCCACTTGTAGTAATTCTCTTCGGCCCTGGCGATCACAGCGTCTTTCATCTGCGCCACGCCGGACTTGAACTTGGAGAACAGAGGTTCGGTCTTGAGAGCTTTGTCGCTCACCAGTTCAGGCTGGAAGTTCTCCACCCAGGTCTTGCTTAGACCTTTGCGATCCTTGATCGGGTCCTGAGGAAGGCTTGCCTGGAAATCATCGTGGTTGGCCTGCTGACGAACTTGATCAGCCTGTTTGTTGAAGGCCCACTTGTCCTGAGGTGTAGTGCCAGGAAGAGTTGCCATCTGGTCCAGAGCGTCAGCCTGCGTCCGCTTCTGATCGGACATCTGCTTAAGCTGGACTTGGGCTGGCGTAGGAGGTGGTTCTGGGACGGGAGGTTTTCCCCTCAGTCCCCCGGATACCAGGGCATGGCCGACCGCCGGGACGGTAGTACCTACCGCACCCTCGACGTAGGCATGACCGAGGTCGTCTGTGACAGGCTTGCCCGCGACTACGTTCTTGGTGGCTTGTTCGCCTACGGCTAGGCCGGGCTGGACACCTAAAGCTTGGAAGGCCAGTTGCTTGACCGGGCCTTGGAAGAATCGGATAGGAAAGGCCGCCCAGGACGCACCAGCAAAGGCACCGGAGATTTCGGCTTGGTGGAGGGCACTATCCCATGCCTTTTGAGGATCGTTGGGATTCTTCTTCAGTTCCTCGGCAAAGACCGGGCCTATGGTTTGGACAGCCGCTCCTGCCGCAGAGCCAATAACACCGCCGCCGATACCCCCTGCCACGGTTCCAGCGGGTCCAGCGGCTAGGGTACCCGCAGCGCTGCCGCCCATACCACCGAGGACACCGGCTGCCAGGGTAGGGGATGCCGCGCCCATCCGATAGCCGACCTTTGGGAGACCCCTATTGATAGGCTCAGCCAAGTCCTTCCATTCGAAGGGAGCCGCTGCTGGGCTCGTTTCTTTGATGGGTTCGGGGGCTACAGAGCTAAAGGCTGTTACAGTCTGCCCAAGGCCAGCTATGGCCGATTTAACACCCTGGCTTGTGGCTTCCATAATCCCTGGCATGGGGAGGGTAGGAGAAGCCTCGGACTCCCAGCCCTTTGCAGGGGCTTTAGGGGCCTCAGGCGCAGCAGATTCCCAGCCGCCTGTAGCGGGCGCTTGGGCCATCGCTTCCTGAGACTCCCAGGCCATTCACTATCTCCAGCGATCAGGCTTGCCTGTCGCGGGATTGATATACCACGTTCCGCTTACCCTGTTACCGTCGCCTGGGTCTGGGATGGCTGAATCTGCGGTGGCCCCAGGTTGTGCTCCGGTCGTGGTCTGGATTTGCTTCTTAACGGCTTCACGAGCCTCATCAATGCTCTGGTACTTTCCAGGCTCATTGACGAACCGGTTCTTGGCCGCCGCTTCAATCTGAGCTTCGGTCATAGGGACACCTGCTCCACGAGGCAGGAGCCTTACCCCACCATCGACCGGCTGACGGGTCGTAGAATCGATTAGGACCCCACGCTTAGCGTCATAGTTTCCGACCTTGATATTGCCCGTTGCTGGGTCGGTATAGTTGATTGGCTGGAAACGCCCTTGGGCCAAAGCCGCCGCTTGGTGGCCTTCAATGGCCAGTTCGTGTGGGGTCTTGCGGGTGTACTTGAGCAGTTCAGACTTGGCGTGGCGGTAAAGCTCCTGCGCCTTCTGGTTGATCTGCTGTTCGGTGCGGAGTTCGGAGCGCTGCTTATCCAGGTGGGTAGCGCCTGCCTCAACGCCTTCAGCTAGCCCAGCCGCGCCGCTCTTGGTGCTCTGTGCCATCTTGGCCCCAGCCTGAACTAAAGCCATCCAAGGGGACCGGGTAGCCGTCTGTCCCCAGTCACGATCCAGTGAGTCCGGATAGGGCTGCTGGCTCTTCGGCATCTCGAAATCGCTGATCTTCATATCGGAATTGATGCCGCTGTGGCGCGGCCCGTATCCAGCGATACGTTCAGTTGGCGCTTTTGGCGCAACAGGCGCTGGAGCGGGTGGCGCTGCGGCGTCCGGTAGAGGACGTGCGTAAGCTCCAGGGGCCGGTAGTCTCCCGGCGTTGGCTGGGACTTCCCATGGATTAGGCTTCGGTGCCTGAGGCGGCATATCAGCGGCGGCGGCTGGCGTTGCCATGCTGGGAGCAGCACCTTCGGATTGGCCCAGGTTCGGAAGCCCTAGCCACTTGCCAACACGGCCAGCGGGATCAGACCTCGGGGCCTCAGGAGGGCTATCTGGATACATGGAGACATTGCCCTGGGCGTCGGCCATGCCGCGATTGAATGGATACATACCAAGGTTTGGTGGAGTGCCCTCGATAGGACGATTCATCTTGTCATCGATGAAGTTGTAGTCTTCGGGGGAGACTTCCTCGACCTCGCCACCCCCAGCCTTGTAAATCTTCTTGAATTGGGCGTAGCGCTTGGCCGAGTCCCACGGATTGATAGGGCCGCCACGGGCTAGGAACATGGGCACGATCTGCGCTGCCATCTTCGCAACATCGCCTAGGCCGCCGGAACTGCCGCTTCCGCTATCAGTCTTGGCTGGGGCTAGATTGAGGTTGTTGTGGGCCTGTCCTTGGCCTGAGGTATTTGGGAGGTCCATATGAGGAATGACCCCCATATCCTCGTTGACTTCGCCGCCCTCGGCATAGCCCGGCATTACGCCGCCGCCATTGATGCTTGGGACGTATCCGTTGTTGACGTTGTAGGAGCTAAAAGGATTGCCGGAGGATGCTCCTGCACCAGTTGGGGCACCAAACCCTCCGGATGCTCCGTAGGCCCCAAGCCCAGCCATACCGAGCCCAGCGATCTGGTTGAACCAGCTTGGCTGGGCCTGCTGCGTGGTCTGCGTACCTTGGCCTGAAGTAGTGCCGCCGAAAGCCCCGGAAAGCCCACCGGTAATACCCGCAAGGAACTGAGCCTGTTGATAGGGATAGGCGATCTGGGCAAGTGTCTGCTCATAGGGGCTCATCAGTTGAGCCTGAGTTTGGGCTTGCTGCTGATTGCCTGCTCCAGCCAAAGCACCTGTGGCCTGGAGTTGACCGGTCTGGTTTCCGAGACCGAGATTCAGCCAGCCCTGGGCTGAGTTCTGAGCCTGCACCTTGGACTGTTGGGCTGCATTGAGGGCCTGCCCATAGAATCCTGCCTGGGCTTGCCCCAAGGAATCGGCCTGGGTCTTGTCCAAGTTCTGGCTGGTCAGGGCGAGCCTGTCCGCGCCGACACCACCGGCTGCCTGGGTAGCGCTACCCATAGTTTGAACGCGCTGTGGATCGAAGACGTATTTCTTGAGGTCATCCAGCGTTTGGCTGGCATACGGATTCATATTCTGGTTGATATCGGCCTGGGTAATAGGCGCGGCAGCGGTCGCCTCAGAGGCGCTCGCATTATTTACGAATGGATTCAGACCGCCTTGAAGGCCCTGGATTTGGCTAAAGGACTGCTGCTGGAAAGGATTAAATGGAGCGACAGGGGCTGCCGGGGTCTGGAATGGCTGTGAGGCTGCGCCCTCGGCCATCCCAATGGCCTGCGTACCAGCCCCAGCGATGACCGGGTTGGCCGAATAGGTCTGAGTCTGACTGGTGTTAGTTGTTTGCTTGCCAGCAGCGCAAAACGAACCCATTTCCTACCCCTAATGAGCCGTCTGTGACAGGCTGGAACCCATAGTCAGCGGTTGATAGAGAAACAATTCGCCCACCTTCGGTGACATACGGCGGAACAATCTGCACTTGGCTTCAGTTCTATGATTGGCCACCACCCCGGACATTAGGGGCAGGCCAATAATATCAGACTGGGCCTTCATCCATTTGATCAGCGTCTTGGCGTGGTCCGTGGTCCGGTACTCATGGTCCACAAACACCAGGAAGTCTGCCAAGTGCTTTTCGTGAGTATACCATAAATCCGAGATACATAGACCGCAGAGGCCCTCGATTGCGCCTTCCTTGCCGATGACCCCGATAATACCCCGAAGGCCAGGATCATCCTCTGGAATGGCTTCAGGCATCAGGAATCTGGACAGCATCCAATGGATCTTGTCCGGAGCCATGGTGAACAGCCCGTTCTCCTGGTGGGATTGCAGGAACATCCGAAGACACTCCTGGTAATCCCTCATCGTGGCGGCGCGTACAATAGATTCCATATCAAACCTTCGGTGGTTTTAGCTTCTTCAGGGTCTCGATATTTTGCTTGCGGACCCCAACCACGAACTTGTCCAGGACCCTGTGACCAGCTTCTAGGTCGCCGTGCCCTATTTCGCGGACTTGATCAGGGTGAAGAACGACCTCGCCACCCGCTGCAATGATCGGGATATCTTCGGTTGCGCCGCCATCGGCAAATTTTCCAAGCCGAAGACGAGCCATGTGGGGTGGTCGCGCTGGCTTTAGTTTGCCCCCGGACAATTGGCCGGTCGAGCCTGGGCTAGCTGGTCCAGACTTGAACATCGTGCCGAGGATTTTCTCGCCTGCCATGGTGTTACCTTGGCCGAGAGCGGATGGAATGTCTGCCGGTAAAATATATGATCCGGGAGGGACACTCATCGGAATCTTATCGGTCCTACCTGGGATTGAGGACTTGATCATGCCCGCTGGGTGGCGGGGGTGGATGGAGCCGCCCGTAGCCATCTTGACCCTATGCATGAGGCCGGGAATGCCGCCGCGATTCATCTTGTCTTTCTCCTGGGCACCATAGGTGAATAGGCCGCCACCAGCCACCCCGGCGAGAGGCCAGCTTTTGTGGAGATCCTTGATGGCGAACTTGGCGTTAGGGCCACGAAGAATCGCCGTATTCAGGATCACGTATTGATCGTGAAGGCCGGAGGTCGGGTCCATCATATTCTTGATGATCAGCAACTGATCGCCACGTTTCTTGGCGGCCAGAATGGCATTATGAACCGCAGTCGGATTCCAGTCAGCGTGACCGGCGTAATCCGCGAAATCGATTGTAGAGGCTTTGTCAGCCCTCATGATGTACGAGCCACCTACCTGCCCATACTTATCAGACGCCCACTTCTCCTTCGCTGCGAACCACCCCGGTTCGTAGGACTTGGTTGATGGGTCGTCGATATACTTTGGATAGCTCTTATCTTCTGGGTGCGGATTGTAGATGTCGCCGCCCTTATAGATTTCGAAGTTGGAGTTGAAGCCTCTCAACTCGGCCAGCTTTCTCTGGAAAGCATTCTTAAACGCTGGCGGATTCCACTGACCGCCAGGGGTCCAGTTCCTGAAATCCTTGATCGGCTCAAGATACTTGGAGGCAAAGGCAATTCCGATTGGACTGTTCTTTTCGTTGTTAGCCGCGCTTCGACCCTGCTGAAACGTAAAATCTCCAGTAGCGACTTTCTTGGCTTCATCGGCGGCCTTAATCGCCTCAAGTTCTTTTTTGGCTTCGCCGTAATGGTAAGCAATCGCTCCATGAAGATGGGAAGGTGTGTTGGAATAAACCTTATCGGCATAGTTAGGGTATGCTTGATATAGCTTAGCTATCTCTGTGCCGATGCCTTTCACGTCATAGTCATCGACCATTCCGTTCGGTCCGGTCTTGAAGTGCTCCATTAACTTGTTGGCTTCTTTCGGGGCGTTCAGGCTTTGGCTGGCATATCCGCCCGGGATAGGCTCGTAACCCTTCGCCCCGATCTGAGCAGGAATCTCAGGCTCCTTGCCTTCGATCTTGGCTGCATAGCTATCAAGTTCATCGATGAACTTCTTATCCTTCAGGACCGACGCCGGAGGCTTAAAGCTCGTGGTCTGCGTGGTGTAGAAATCGTACTCGGATGGGTACTTTCCATCCTTTCCGCTGCCCTTGGCGATGGAGTTGAATGGCGAGTATTCTAGAGAGTCTTTCAGCGCTGCGATTCTGTGACCAACATCGACTTGAATCTTAGGCGGCAACGCACGGAACAGCGCCTCCGCAGTCTGCGGATTCACACTGTCTGCAATCTCCCAGAGATGATGGGCGGTATCCCATGCAGAGCCATTGGTCAGATTCTTGGCAACAGCAGACAGAGCACTCTTATCAATCTTCTCTCCGCTCATCAGCCATTGAGCGGCTGGAGTGTCTTTCCATTTGTCGGAAATGGCGTCCTTTGCTGGGCGCGGAACTGCCACATCATCCGGCATAGGCGGCGGTGTCGCCTCCTTCTCCCACTTGGCGTAGTCGTCTTCCGTGAATGGGATCTGCTGATATTCGTCAATTGCCGGGCGGGCTGGTTCTACCGACTTGGGCGCGGTGTATGCCGTGCTCTGGCCTGGAACGACGCCGAACTCTGTCTCGATGTTATGCTTGCGCTTCAGGAGCGTGGATAGAAGCTGGAGCTTCTCCATCTTACCAGGAGGACCGTATAGCTCGATGAGTTTGGCAATGTCCTCGCCCTTGACGTTGGCGATCTTCTGAGCGCCGACCATGGCCGCCTGATGATCGACTCCGCCAAAGACCTCAGCCGATAGGTGGCTGTATTCCGGGTCCTTCATGGTATCGAGTTCATCGACCTCGGGCGTGAACTTGGCCTTCTTGCTGCCGGTGCCCTTGTATAGAAGACCGCCGCCGGTATCGATGACGTGAGCCTTCCCGGTCTTATCGATGATGATGTTGCCGAGCGGGTTTTCCGGTCCTGTCCCTACAGCATCATGGTTGGCCAGCAGGGCGTGGATCGGGAAGTTCTCGTGTAACTCCGGGACCTGGGCATAATCCGAAGTGGCGTGACCTAGCTGGGAGCCCTCGATCTTCTTGCTGGCGATGCCGGGCTTACCGCCAACGGTCGTCAGGTGAACATCGGCCACAGGAACGCCGAAGAGCTTGTATAGCTCGGCAGTCAGCTTCTCGTTCTTGGCTTGCTCAAGGTTGGGGGCCTGCTTCACATACCATTCTGTACCTGTGGCAGGATCGACCTTGAACCCTCCAGGCATTGTGCCTTTGGATAGGCCGACTGACTTGAAATGAGCGGTATCCATAAAGCCTTGGCGCACAGCGGACTTAGCCCCGGCCTTAGCCGCCATACCCGCAATACCGGTAGCAGCACCCTTCAGTAGGCCCCAGCCCACCCCGGTTCCTGGGGAGCCAGCGAAGGTGGACGCGACCTCTCCAAGGATTGGAGCGCTGCGAGAGATTGGGTCCTTCTGGACTTCAGGAATCTTGCCTGGAGTTTCCGGGATAGGTTGTTCGGCTAGGTACTTGCCTTCCTCGTCCTTAGTGAACGGATCAGCCAAGTCCTTATAGTGCTGGATCATTCCAGATCCGACGCCGCGAACAGCAGCGCCAATATCCGGGCTCGCGTTGAATTCCTGTTGTGGTGGCGTCTCAGGCTTGATTGGAGACGGCTGACCGAACCAATCGGCGGCCTTCCTGGCGTAGGTCGAGACAAGCTCGCCGGGAGTCGGTGGCTTGGTCACAGTGATCTGTGGACGGCCTTCGGGGGACTTAGGTACGCTTTCCCATTCGTCTGGAACGTCTCCGCCATCGGCGTAGCCGACCTTGCCACCACGAAACATGCCAACCGGCTTTTTGCCACCGTCGCCCTTAAGCCATGACTTAAACGCATCGATATTCATCGGGGTGACTTCCCCGATTCTCAGGTGGCCCTTACCGTCAGAGAAGGCCTTACGATAAGCCTCTACGGCATCGTCTTGGTTTCTGTAACCAAGCATGGCTTTGTGTTCGTCGAACTCCTTAGAATCATCGTGAACTTGATCGATAATGAATACTTTATTGCTATTAGCATCAGGTCCGACATACACATCGACATGATCGCCATCTGCGCCTTCAGTGCGCTTGATGTATCCATAATGGTCAGGCATCTTAACCGACCAAACCTTGCCGTCCTTCCCGACACCAGAGCGCATCGATCCCTTTGGGTTCTCAATAGAGATTGGGAGTCCCTGGAATGAGATGTGGGCTTTCTTATAGTTTCCAGCTTCCTTCTGTGCCTCGGAGGGGTTTGTATCGACAGCGCCACCATTGGCGTATTTGCGTGCCGTTCGCAGCGCTGCTTGGGTCTTATCGGCAGCAACAAACTCTTTGGCTACAGACACAGAGGGGCCGCCGCCTCCTGGCTTCTTCCAGCCGTTGGCGACCGCGCGCATGAGGCGAGCTTGCGCTTCGCTGGTTGATGGCATCAGGCTGACCGGATCATTCGGATGCCGCCCACATAGGTCGGGATCAATGGATTGAACGAGGCTGGGACGGATGATCCGATCTGTATCGAGCCAGCGGCAATAGGGGCATTAAAGATCGAGCCGACATTAACGGCAGCCTGACCAGCAACAATCGAAACTCCGCTGGAGAAGAACGGAATGTTGGTGGTGGACAGGGTTGTGACGGTTCCGGAGCCGCCGGTTGCGAACAGCGTATCGCCATCCAAGGCCGAGTTCAGCGTGGTAGTTCGCCCGGTGCCCTGGTTAAGGATAAGGGGGCCACGGCCACGGAAATCCGGCAGCGTCGTGCCTGTAATCGATGTCAGGGCCGGATAGGTAGCCGAAGAGAATGTGGTTCCGTCGCAGTTCAAATACGGCGGGATCGTGCAGGCCGTGACCCAATTGGGGACTGACGAACCAGCGTAATCCCAATAGGAGCCAATGTGACCCATGTTCTTGAACTTGAAGTTCGTCCCATCGTTGACGACATCGAACGGCTCGCCGGGCTTGCAGGCGATGGCTTGGCCTCCAGCTACGGTAGTCTGGAGAGTGACCGTGTAGAGGCTGGAATTACCGCATAGATTCTGGATGATATAGGGGCCAGTCACCGCTGTATTGGCGGGGGCGGCCACCGGGAAGGTAATGACCACGTTGCCAGCGAGGTTGCCGCCAGGGGCAGCCGAGGACGAGAATATGATCTGGGCGCTTTGAGTCTGCGCTGCGGTTAGCGTAACCGGGGTGTTGTTAAGCTGGACGGTGGTGATCTGGCCAAGGGAAGCGTCCACCACGCCCCAGTTGGCGTTTTCCGGCACATCCCAGGTGCCAACGTAACTGCTATTGGCGACCTGATAGAGTCCCTTGGCTGTCGTATATGCGACCATATTAAGTCCTATCTATACCAAGGGATATAACCGGCAGCCCCGGAACTGGTCGTTACTGCGATAAAGCCCGCCGCCTGAGACGACCCAAAGGTTATCGTGGAATTCGCCGTGGTAATCGCAGACGATATTACAGTACCTTGCTGCAAAAATGTAGTCTGAAGACGAGTATTCAGACTATTGATGGCGTTAACGCCGTTCTGGATCGCGGAAAGAATATCTCCAATATTAGACATCAACGCCTCCCGGCCAGCGCCCAACGGTAACGGATGCGTCCAAGTCTATAGAATGACTGGCTGTTGCTCGCCACCAGGATCGACATCAGACGGCCACGGAGACGCGGAGAGATATACTCGGTGGCGCTGGTTACCGTATAGGGTCCGTATGAGCGTGGCGTGTCCCCAGGGTAATCAACGGCAAAGAATGTCACATTGACGGAAGCATCCTTGGCCCCATCGAACAGACCCCAGATGAAGTCCGGCATTACGAAATCAACAAAGGCCAGATCATTGCCTTCATTGACAGCAAACCAGCCGGTTTGAAACGAGGTTGAGCTTACCCCAGACTGAACCGTTCCAGTCTCATGTTGGAAGACCGTACCGGATAGGTCTGACCCAATTGGGTTCCCCAGGATGGAAACGTCCACCCAGGCGGAGCGGGGCATCTTCCCGTAGTCCCATGAGTTCGTATTGATATTCAGTTTCACATAGGAATCGTTCTCGGTGGCCCCGAACGACGGGAAGAACCAGGAAATCTCATTGAAGGCGGTATTCGTGGCGCAACGGATCTTGGCCACCTGAGCAGTATTCATGTTCTGGAAGATATAATCCCAGACAGTGCAGGGGATGACCTGGACGCCGTTTTGCCCGATAGTGAAGAAGTTATTGGTCCCGCACCAGTAGACGTTACCTGAGATGACCCCAGCAGCATGCTGGCCAATGAGACCACATCCAGAGCCAACCCGGTTGAAGTTGAAAATAACCGTGCCGCCGACATAGCTCATCGTCCATACGTCAAGGTCGGTCCAGATCACTCCATAGTTCGGGGCCTGGAGACCGCCAACGATAAGAGAGCCGGTCGGGATATGGAATGAACCTGCTGTCGTCGCATTCGAGACAACCCAGTTCGTATAGTCCAGAGCATTTGACCACCTGACAATCAGGTTGTCCTGAACTCCCGAGGATTGAACGGAGCGCCATGCAACCAGAATCTGTTGCGGTTGGGAGATAAAGATGCCGCCATTGAAGAATGGCGCAGTAGCGACAACCTGGGCGTTGGAGAACCCGCTCTCCGGAGACCAGACATAGATAGGGCCGTTGGTGGGGCAGCTTAGAAGAATCTCGCCCCAGTTCTCCTGGCTCCAATCGGTCGCGGTGATTGGAGTTCCTGTAGCTCCGGTGAATCCACCCCCGCCACCGCCAAATCCACCTGAGCCAAATCCGCCAGCGCCAAAGCCAGTTCCAGTCGCGGCTGGTCCTATCGTGACGTAATACAGGAACTGAGCCAGCCCTCCATTCATAGTCGAGACCAGCGTGGTGCTCGCTTGGACGTTGGAAACAATCGTATAGTTCGTGGAGTCCAGGACCGAGTTGATATTGTACGGCCCAGAAACAATGATGTTCCCTATAGTCGTAGGGGCGCGGAACTGCTGTTGGATTCCAGTAAGAACTGAATATCCATTGTTCGGAGACGACACTGTAACCGTGGGCGACCCGGACGACACGGAGAAGGTAGGAAGGCGTCCACTCGTATTGATAGTGGTCGTCGCAATCACACTCGATGTAATCGTGTAGGAGCCGGTGCTCAGGACCGAAGCGATCTGATATGGCCCATTGAGATAGAGATTACCGATAGAGATCGGCGTGTTGAAGTACACCGAGTTATAGGTCGCCGGACCGCTGTTCGGATCAAATACCGTGACGGCGGTATTCCCGCTGGAGATGGATAGGCTGACAGACGGATTGGTGGTCAGAATTTGCGGGGTGATATCCGCCACAACGCCGCTCGTGGCGACCATCAGATTCTGGGTTGCTGCGATACCCAGATGTTGGGTGCCAGCCACGTCCTGCCAGGGATGAAGATCTTTAACGGTCGATGGAATCAGGGTTGGGATATACTGAACCCAGCCGCCATAGGTCTCGACCAGATCATTCTTGAACCGGATCAATTGGGACGCAGAAATGCCCGCCTCATTGAGCGCTAGAGTGCGCTCAACATCAACCGTGGGCCGAAGCTGGAGAGCAGCCTCTGGCATCAGTTTCTCTTACCTGCTGGGGCCGGGGATTGAGAGGTCCACCCATCACTCTCCCACTTGGCGCGGGATTGCTCCATAGCGGCTGACTTGAACAGCGTCTGGTACTGCATCTCCCAAGAAGCTGCCGCCTGAGGATTATCCGACTGGCCGCCGAAGTCTCTCATCCAGCCGAATCCATAGACCATGGAAGCTGCGATCAAAAGGTCAGGGCAATACTGGGTCAGGAAGGTGCTTGAGTTCGCGCTGCTCAAGGCGGCGGGTCTCTGGATACCAATCACCTCTGTTGCATAGGCCGCGTCTGGGGCGGGTCCAAGGAGCACAACAGTCGGTGACCGCATCGCATAGAACGCCGGAACCGCAGTCACGGTCTGCCCGGACGGGTAAAGAGTATCCATGACTTCCGGAGATACTGGGGTCAGAGGCACTCTGGTTCCGTTGGTTGATGTAGCCGTTACAGGCGTAATGATGCTGAGACTGTCTACGGTGATGAACGTGCCTATTCCCGTGGGTGGAGTGAAGTTTCTGTTCCCCGATGAAACAGAGGCCGTGGCATCAGTGACCTGGGCATACAGAGGGTCCAATTCACGGTAGATCCGTTGCTCCGCATAGTCGATCATCCCCGGCTGCATGATCAGGTAGTTCGGATCGGTCGATCCAATAACCAGGAGGTTGCAGGTTTGAGATGTGTAGGTCGTGAAGTTAAGGCTCACGGTGAACCTCCGGTCGAAGGCGTGCCGATCTGGGCAACATCAAAAGTGACTTGAGCAACGGAGACATAATTCAATCCGTCACCCAGGAAGGCTACGCGATGGAATTCCTCGCTGCCTCCGGTGCAGGTTCCTGAGATTGTCTCTCCTGCTGTACCAGCAGTGGTCCCGCTCGATATCGTGGTCCACGCTCCATAGACCGGAGAATCGACTGGAGATGATTGGACGAGATACGAGGTTGGATTGTTTCCCAGGAACGACCGGTCATTCGGCGCTGTGATGGTATAGCTCGTCAATGAGTGTCTGATAACCGGAGGCAGTAGGCTCGATGGAGCGCCCAGCATTGCTGCGTTCGCCCCAGACCAGTTGATTCCCACGTAGTTCGAATAGCTTGAATTCGACAGCGCGTTGCAGGCTGACTGCCACGATGGTTTGTATGCGTTGCCATCGAAGGCTGATCTCAAGCCGCCCCCGCCAAGGAGATTCCCGATACGTCCACCCACTGTCTGGGAGATCGGAGTTACGGTATTGGTGATAGCGCTGTAGCCTACAGCCGACATGGGATTATTGTCGCCAACACTGTTTTCCGGTCTCGCATTGGAGATCGGAATCGGATCGGGCGGGATGATGATAATACGAAGCTGTTCCTGCGGAATGTCCAGGCAATCTTCGCAGACCAGAATCTGGATGTTCTGGAGTTTCGTTCCTCTCCACTGATACTGCCAGGATAGATCGACATGGTTGTAACGGAAGCCGCAGCGATCACAGATCGCAAGCGCCTGCGGATTGGTTACGCTGATATTAGCCCGGCCCTGTGGACGGCTCATTCGATTCTCGCATACTGGCCAAAGGTATCATGCGCGGCCTGGGCATAGGCCGAACAGGCTACATCGAACTTATCATAATAACCTAAGAACCTTTCTTTCCCTTTATGCTTTAGGGATACGTGCCATTTACCTCGTCTTTTATCCAATCTAACGCCCTTATGACCGCTGGTGTTATTTGGCTGCCGTTTACAGTTAGCGTGGTTTTGCGAATTATCGGCCTCGCGCAAGTTTCTGATTCTATTGTTGCCTGGGTCACAATCGATGTGGTCGATCTGATCTTTCGGCCATTCTCCGTATACATACAACCACGCAAGGCGATGAGCCTTATACATATCGTAACCAATGCGAATGGTTATATGGCCCCTCTTCTTTTTTGATCCGGCAATCGAGCCAATGGGAAATCTTGGGTGATGCGTTAAACGCAAAAACACTCCGGTTTCCGGATCATAGCTCAGAAGCTGCTTTAGCTCGATCTGCGTTAGGTTATTCTTACTCATCGGACGAAGTAGCCCCCAAGGCCAGGGGTGATGTTCAGCGCTACGTTTTCGACGTTCTGGGTAGCCGCGATTGCCCAAGCTTCGTCCGCGTCAGCCTTCCTGATTTGCTCAAGCTGAGGCTGGTAGATTCTGGCTAGGCGGTGAGCCAGTCCCGCCACCAAGGCATCGAGCCAGAGATACGGGACTTCGGCGTTTACCCCATTGGGTAATGTCGCGTCCTGAATCTGCCGAACCCGGTAGTAGTTGATCGTATAGGGGCCGTTTCCATCCGGAGTCAGATAGAGGGTGATGGTTGGTGAGATGATGCGGTTGAACCAGAAGGTTGTCGGCTTTCCCTGGGAAGCCTTGTTCGCAATAGCTGCGTACTCCGTCTGACTCAATGGCCAGATCAGCGTATCGATCCTGGAGGCCCCCGACCCAACGCTGATGTAGGCGTTGGTGATCATCACCGTATCTGACGGTAGGGAATAGGTTGCGTTACCTTGGGTGATAGGCAGCGCCTGCAAATCTACGGTCCAGAGGTTCGGCTGCATATTGGACATCTTCGCCAGCAGAAGATTTAGCTCCATAACTGCTGAAGTCAGGTGGGTAACCAGAAGCTCTGTCGGGCGGATAGCGATCCGCTGATAGGCATTCATGATGATTTCGCCGCTCGTTGGGGCGAAGTTCGTGGTTCCGGAATATACCTGGGGGCCAAACATCAGTAGGTGCTCTGCCGTTGAATGACCCGGATTTGGCCGGTGGCCTGTGTCGTCGCGCTACCCGTCATCGTGGCCACCCAGGTCGCAAGTCCTAAAGCGGCCGAAGTTGAACTCCAGGTTCCAGAGAAGATGCTTCCAGAGTTGGTAAGATCAACAGAATCCGACTGCGAGGTATTGCTCGTGTTGATGTAAGTAACCGTGATCAATCCTGTTGATGGAACGGTCAGTTCTCCAGTCGAGCTAAGAAATTCCACGTTGAATACTGTGGAGTTACCAGCCTCAAGATTTACAGGACCTGACTGGAATACCGTCATTAGCTGCCCTTGTTGCTTACCTTGCTCGTCCCAGGGATAGGGATTTCCTCAATCGAGACTTGAGCGCCCTGGCCCGGTACTGTTGTACCTCCGCCTGTATATACGTTTATGGCAAACTGAGCCACGTCCGAGTTGGTTTCTGTCGCAGCCATTACTGCGGTCACATTCGCGGTCGGTAGAACCCTTGGCGGTTGAGCAAAATACTGCTGTAGTGATGGCTTGAGGCCGGGCTTAACCCGAACTGGAATGGAGAACGGGGAGTACCACGGGATTTCCATGGCCCCCAGTTGGACGGGATCAAAGGAGAAGAACGATTGGTCGCCCGTTCTGAGGCCAGCCTTAACGCGAACTGGCTCGGAGAGCGGACGGAACCACCCCTCAAGGAAACTCGACGAGGTGGGATTGAGCGAGGTGTCCTGGCCCAGGAACGGATGATAGTTAGCCCGCAACCCCTTCTTTATCCGGACCGGCTCGGATAGTGGCGAGAGCCAACTTGTAAGAGTTGGGCTGGCAGTTAGAGCGCCTGGAGGCGGCTCAGCCTTGATCTGATACTGGGTGAACTGGGCCATCAGTAGCCAACCATCGTCGGTTTATGAGACCAAGGCATATCTGTGCTTGTGAAGACAAAGGAGATGATCTGGGCAAAGCTCAGAACGATGATCCCTGACCCTCCCGCGCCACCTGTCCCTCCGCCCCCAAGGGCGCTGCCACCAGCACCACCACCACCGCCCCTATTAACGGTTCCGTTGGAGCCGGTCCCAGAACCTGCTGTGCCAGCACCACCCCCTCCAGTCCCACCATTTCCTCCAGAGCCACCAGTGAAGGTAGAGCCGCCGCCGCCGCCTGCGTAAGCAACAGATGCACCTGTAATGCTGCTTGCTGTACCAGCGCCGCCATCCCCGGCGGTTGTTCCTGATCCGCCCGCTCCACCAGCCGCAGTAGCTCCACCGCCCCCGCTTCCTGGGAAGTTAGGGGCTCCTGACGCGGTATTGTTGCCGCCATCGTGGCCCTGGCCAGCGGTGCCTGTACCCCCGTTGGCCGTATATCCAGCCCCACCACCAGAGCCGCCATTATTGCCGTTGGCACCGTTGGTGCCGCCGCCCCCGCCGCCAGTCGAGGTGTTTACGTCAAATACGCTGTTACTTCCGTTGGTCCCGGTAGCGCCAGTTCCACCAGTGCCTCCAGCAAATCCAACCGTAATGGTTGTGCTGGCCCCAGGAGCCACCCCATAAGCTGACGCTGTTTTGAAGCC
>Ga0265319_1000307_pt1 | contig 36291 bp, 54 predicted proteins | sample 4824metaG_FD_192443 | JGI IMG/M metagenome (GOLD analysis project Ga0265319, IMG submission 192443) | Rhizosphere microbial communities from Carex aquatilis grown in University of Washington, Seatle, WA, United States - 4-8-24 metaG | ecosystem: Host-associated > Plants > Roots > Rhizosphere >...
CATTATAAAACTTAATATTAAAAAACCTTGTATAAAATTCAGTATTATCAACAATATATTTATTTAATTCTTCGAAAAGTTTTTCATTATTCGGTAAACTTTTCATTAAACTACTATTTTCATATATTCCCAATAAAATACCTTCAAACCATTTTTCAAAAACATTATTAGACTCGCCATTGTCAGTAGTAACATTATTTTCTTTATTATAAACATCATATTTAATATCAGGAACAGATAATTTATTATTTTTATAAATTTTATTTACAAAAATTTCTAATTTATTTTTATCTATTCTTGTTTTATTAAAATAAAATAAATTAACCCAATATTCATTAACTTCTTTAAGCTTATTGAATATTTCTTCATTACTTAAACTATTAAATTTTTCTACATCTACCATGATTTTTACTTTTATTAAATTGTTTATATTATTATTCTACAAATATAATTATTATTTTTTAATTAATAAAATAAATTTATAATATTATTTTCTATAATGTTCTTCTATCACCTCCTTATTAAGTTCATATGAAGTAATTGTTGTTACTCCACTCAATTTGAAATGTTCTTCTACCTCATCTGGGCGCATCCAATCTGCACTACCTGTTGTTACTCCACTCAATTTGAAATGTCCTTCTACCATACTATTAAGTAAATATCTGATAGTATAATAATTAAATGCATTGTTTAAATAAAATTTTGACCAAAAAGTATAATAATTACAATAAAAATATTTATTTTTTTTATCGTAATATGCAATACATTTATTTTCTGAATTAAAATAAAAAAGATGGTTAACCCAAGTTTTGTTATCAGTTTTTATATCTGTTATAGAATTAATTATATTATCAAGTATAATTTCAACAGGATAACAAAGTTTAATACTCAAATTTTTAATATTATTTTTCATAATTTAAAAAATCTCCTTTTTCATCAACAAAGGTAATATTATATTTTGAATTTACAAAATCCAATTTATTAAATTTTATTTGAATATTTGATTTGTCGTTCATAATTATATTGCCATTATCATTTATTTTTATACCATATCTATTATTAATTCTATTTGGCGAAAATAATACAGTATTAAAAAACATATTAGTATTGTTTAAGTTTGGTATTAATAATAATATTATAGGATATCTATATTGCCTATTGAATATGCATTCTCTATATGACATTGATACAAATACACATTTATTATCTAATATTTTAACAATACTATTACCAGATATGGGGTAAGGATAGTCTAAAAAATCAATATTAAAATTATACGAAATATTGCTTATGAATATAAAATCTGAGGCATACTGCCATTCGTTATTAATATGCTTGAAAAGATATATCGCTCTTTGAGTTAATGTATTTACATTATTCTCACTATCATATGATAATGTATATAAGATATCGTTATAATAAAAATGAACACAATATCTTTCCAGATAATTTTGATTAAAACCATTATCAACTATTTTATTGATAATAGCTTTGGATTTTACAGAATTCTGAGAAAATGATAATAATGAAGTAACAAGAAATAATAATATTAATAATTTTTTCATAATATAAAATATATTTATTTAACTATATTACGAAATAATAGTCTAAAGGTTACAAAAAAAGCTATTTTATTTGAAGTGTTTTTCTACCGCACAGCACCCAATCGTGGTTGGATAACAAGTTGTAACTCCGCTCAATTTGAAGTGTTCTTCTACAATACTGCTGAGTAAACATCTAACAGTATAATAATTAAATGCATTGTTTAAATAAAATTTTGACCAAAATCTGTTATGATTGCACCAGAAATAGCCATTTTTTTTATTATATTTAGCAATACAGTTATTATTATTAAAATAAAATATTGAATCAGGATATTTAATATTATCAGTCTTAATATCTGTAACAGAATTAATTATAGTATCAAATATAGTCTCAACAGGATAACAAAGCTTAATGCTTACATTCTTAATGTTATGACACATCAAATCAAATTAAAATTACCAACAGCTAGGACGATTACATTATCTGGTAAATTTTCTTTTTTAATTGTTTGTTTAATGAGTTCGTCAATATATCCATCAGCAAACATTTCACCAATATTCATCCAGGTCTTATCATCAATTTGAAATAATAATTCATTTGTTTTACCATCAATGAATTTAACTGATAATCTAGGAGTATTCTTTTTATATTTTTTTTCCATTATAATTTAATAAAATTAAAAACATTAAATTTAATTAGTTTATATAGCCAAATAATTATAGTACAATTCAGATATGTTAAATCAATATTAATATTAAATTTAGGTATTATTGTAATCCAAGCAACATATAATATAATTCCTATTAATAATGATTCAAGTAAAAAATAAAACATTAAGTATATGACAGATATAATATTTTTAAACATAAATATATTAACTATAAAATAAAAATTCAATTAATTTTTTAAATATTGATCTATTTTCATAGACTATTTTATCATATAATATTTGTAAATCTGTATCTTCAAGCATATCTACAATTATCATTGAAAGATCAATTGTATTAACGGAATGTTTCAATATATAAGCAATTTGTTTATTTCTTTTAATTTCTCTTAACTGTCTGTTCCTATCGATTTCAATCAACAATAAATCTTTAGAATTTTTAATATTTTTTATAAAATTATTTTTTTCTGAATTATTAGTATCATCTAACAATACTGATAACTTTTCGTATTCAATATTATCATCATCAATATTAATTATAGTATTATTGTTCATCAGATTTATTATCTACTTTTCTAATATCAACCTTTTCACTAAAAAAGTTCTCTTTAAATGAATTTAAACCATCATAAAACCCCTGAATTTTTTTCTCTAATCGTTCTTTTTCATTAGCAATTTCATTATTAAATTCTTCTTCTTTTCTTAAAAATTCTTCATTAAACTTAATAATCTTAACTAAAAAATCAATTAGATCATCTATAACAATAGTTTCATTATCTGAAAATATACTTAATAAAATACCTTCCTCACTATCTAATATTGCTTTACATTCAATATCATCCTTTGATTCATATTTCCATTTTGGCGGTAATCCTACTTTTAAAGTATAATAACCGTTTTGTGTATCTCTCTCAATAGAGATAAGATATCCGTCTACCTTACTTAAGATTTTTTCTAATTGTTTCATTTATTTAATAATATAACTAAAGAATATCGATACTGATATCCATAATAATAATTTTTCTTGTGAACTTAACTTAAATGTTGTTTCTTTATTTAATTTGAATCTGCCATAAAGTTTAACATAAAGACTAAATAATATATAAAAAATATATACTATTGATCCAATAAATAAAAGTTGATAAAAATCATCGAAAAGCTTGATCATAATATTTATGTTATTTTATTCTTGATGAGATTGACCATTGTTTAGTGTTACTTGTTGTTGTACTGATGCTTGTTCCTTAAAATAAAATTCAACCATTTGTGCCTTAGCATCTATTAATACAATGTTTTGTAGAATATCTAATACATTAAATACTTTTTCCTTATAATTAATATTATTGTCGGAATATAATCTTTGTAATTCTATTTCTTCATAAACCTTCTGGTTATTTAACTCTTTTAGTAAATCTTGTTTTAAATTTGCCATTATTAAATTATTTTAATGTTGTTAATTATTTTTTTTATTTCACAAATATAGTAATATTATGTGAAATATGCAAGCATTTTATGCTTTTATTTTTTGCTTTTTATTTAACGATGTATTAAAAATATCATATAATTCTATTAACAACTCCATAACATTCTTGTTTCTAAATTTATTAATATTGAAAATATCATCATTCCAAAATTTATAGCAGATTTTCATTGAAGGCTTGTCTAATTTATAATATTGATTATAATATATTCCATAATAATAATTTCTTAGCTCTATATTATTCTTAAAATGAAGGTCTTCTTTTTCAAAATCATCACAAGTTTTATCATAACAAAAATTATAATGATTCTTAATATCTACTTCATCACTTAATGATTCTTTATCTATATAATAAAAATCAATATATAATAAAAGATTAATCGTAAAATCCCTACATGTTTCTATTCTATCTTTTAATAATAGAATCTTTTCTGGCTTTGTTAACATCTATGTAATCATTAAAATCTTGTAATATTATTATTTTTTATAGTTTCTTATAAATAGCCACAAATAAAAAAGATCTTAAGTTTAAGCTTAAGATCCTTTACAAATATATGAAAAATATCTCTAATTTCCTAGCAATAATTTAAAAACCTCTATTATTCTTGCTATTCTTTGTACTCATGAAAGACTCTGATTTATAGTTAAATAGATGTTTCATTTTATTAAAATTATCATTATTTACATTAATCTTTTTATCTTCAGATTCGTTTAATATTCCGGTTGATTTTTTAACATAAACAACACTATTATCAGTTTCATTAATATAAAAAATATTATTGGTTAATGTATTATCGACAGATTCATCAATATTTTTACATAAATTATCATATTTATTTCCAATACCATCAAAATTAATTAATGCATAACTATTAATATTTTCAGTAATAACACTTTGTTCAACTTCTTTGATCTCATTCAAAGTAAAATTGATTAATTTCTTTTTATTGAAAAAATCAAAATATTTACCAGTTACACTTTCTTTTTGAATTGTTACGGGTTGATCCTTTTTATACATATTCATTTTATCATGTGCTTTTAAATATAGATCACGTTTCTTAGCAAAGTTCTCGCCCATTTCCTCTTCTGTGCGCTCTTCAAACCTCTTGCCAGGGTCAAGATCATATTTAAATGTATGTAATCCGCCAGTTAATGAAGCAACTTCTTCATCTTCTTCCTTAGTCATGTTTCTCTTAGGTATTTCATCACCTTTCAAATTAGCTGAATTACCAACATTTTTAAAAGATTCACCCTTAGTCTTTTTAAGTTCGTCTTCTTCAATATTTTCACCACCAGTATATGGTTTATCACCAACAACAGTTGTATCTTTCTTAGTTTGATCATCTATCATATCTTCTTGCTTAACAAGATCATTACTTGCACTCTTATCAAAATCAGAATTAAAATTTTTACCATTTTGATTTTGTAATCTATCAAGCATAACTAATGCTGAAGGTTTTCTATCTTCGCCAAGTGTTTGAAGATTATCCATAACTTTTTTGAATTCATTTAGCTCTACATTATAACCTTCTAATTCTTTTGATTCTTCCATTTTGTTAATGTTATTATTTTTATTTTTTATATTTGGTTCATTTAACCATGATTTATTATCATCTGGATTTAAACCCATTTGCATAACAGTTCTTTTAGTATAAACAGCAAAATCATTTGGGTTACCTTGTTCTTTCTTAGCATCAAAAGCATCTTGTTTAAATTCCCAACCAGTATCTAGCTTCTTTGTCTTTTTGTTAAATAAATAAAATTCATATCCCTTTTGATTTACTTTACCCATTTTTGTTTCATCAACTTTATAGTTTTCTGTTGTAGTATTAGTGGTATTGCTATCACTTGTATTCGTTCCAGTTTCCATACTTTGACTTCCAGTTCCCATTGGAGCACCCATTTTCATAGAAGATGGATTACTACCAGACATTGCCATAGTATTTTCAGATGGATCTATCATACTTGATTCATCAACAACTTTTTCTGGTTCAATATTAGATGTAATATTATCACTCAATTCATCTATAAGATCCACTAATATTTCTTGTCCAGTGGTCTGTATAGTACCATCATAACTTAAATTATTATTTAAATAATAATCAGCAAGTTTTGATAATGTATCAAGATCAACACCTTTAGCTTTAGCATATGTCTCAATCTTAAACTTAGGATCTGTTTCTGAATTTAATACATTTACTTTTGACCACCCCAATAAATCATTTATGGGAACTTTCTTAATCGCAGATTTTAATACATATTGATCAGTATCATTATAGTTTTCAGAAACCTTTTTAGGTAATTTAGAAGTCTTTGTTTTATCTGCTTGAATATCTTTAGACCCAATATAACTTGGACTTGTTTCAGAAGGAGTTATTGTAACATTAGTAGCTCCATCACCTGCCCCTCCTGTAACTGTAACATTACCTTGAGTATATGCTTTTGTTGCTGTCTTTGTCGCAGTTTTTGATGCTGTAGATGTTTTTGCTGCCGTAGATGTTTCATCACCACCCTTTTCAGGTAACTTAGGAGGAGTAGTTGATGAAACATCTTTAGTATCTGAAGGTTTTATTGCCTTTGCTGCTTGAACTGCTTTTTTGCTAATATCTATTGCCTCAGTTTTTAAGTCAGGCTTATCATATGTGTGAGTTTCCATATCTTTATAAATAATTTTAACATCACTCTTAGGCATGTTTTTTATTTCTCTTCCAAATTCATCTGAATGATCAGTAATAAAAGTTTCTTTTTTTCCTTCAGTTTCGCTTTGTTCTTTTAATGTAGGATGCTGAGTATTGGTTTGAACAATACCGTCATTTTTCAGATTTTTATTATCTGGATGTGGAAAGTAGGAATTTTTTGTTGTCATATCATTATGAATAATATTAACATCATCTTTACCAAGTTTCGTTAAATCCTGATCAATAAACAACATAGAATTCTTAGAAATATCAGCTATTTTATCTTTACTATAAACATCTTTAGTTGGCATTGAAACACCAAGTCCAGAATTTGATTTAACATGCATATCTTCATAAGATTTACCTATTTCAGCTTCATTTAAACTATTAAAATACTCTTTAAATAATGAAGGATCTGTAAGATAATTACTATTTTCATTCATTTGGACTGTAATGCTTCCAGGAATATTTAAACGTTGATGTGGCTTCCCATCTACTGCCCATGCCGAAGGCCCTGAGTATGAACCACTTGATCCACTACCAGTCATTTCTTCAATTTTATTTTCGTTTTCTGTTTCTATGGGTTTAGTCTCAGAAGCTTCTTTTTTTTCTGTATCTAATTTTATATGCATATTTCTTTTACTTTGTAATTCTTTATCTAATTGATTAATTCCACTTTTATCGCGGCGTTTCTTTTTTTTGGGAATAGCCATTTTATATTTGGCAAAATACTTAGGATCATTAAGAACATATGTATGGAACATAAATGCTAAAATATTTTCATTATAATGGAATCCCCATGTAACTCCTTGATCCTCAATTAGTTTCTGGTATATTCCAAGAAGTACTTGATTTTCATGAACGAGGCTTTCCATTTTAGCAGTATCAAACAGTTTTTTTTCTTCTGGTTGATTTTTTCCTGTAAGATTTTTAGTATTAGTGTCCATTACTTAATATTATTTATATATGTGTTTTTTTGCATCCATAAAAATTTACTTAATTCGAGTATGGCATTTTTAATTGCATTTGCAATCTCTTTTCTTGCTGGATTGTTAACGTCCGATAATTGTTTTTTTAGTTCTTTAGTAAATTCATTGGTAATAAAAGACTTTATTTCTTTATTTACAATATCTTTTACATCAGACCTATTTAAATCCATAAAAATTATTTATTATAAATAGTTTAATTATTTAAATATCAAAAATAAAATAGTTTAATTAAAACCATATAAGATTTCAATTAAACTTTTATGTTTTTGACTAAAACAGTTTAAATAATCTAATGTTTCAAGCTGAACTCTATATTTAATATCAGAGTTTTTTATTTGTTTATATAACTCAATCCAAGTATTAAATTCTAATTTGTTATTGATTTCTTCCAACGATTTAACAACAAATTCTTTAAATATATTAATATTTGGAAATATTATATTCTTTTCTTTATTTTTAATCTTTTTAATATATTGTAAATTAAACTCATATCCTCTTCTTCCTATTTCAATGCTTGATAATATCATATCAGGCAATCTTGATTGTCTATATGATAAATTACCAATAAAACTACTATATTCTGGTTTAACTTCAATATATTTAATTTTATGTATATTACAATTCTTTTTTAAATTATTAATTAAATCATTTTTAAGCCAATTATTATTAACTAATTTATTATAATTTTTACCTTTTTTATTATCTTTTGATTTAATACCTAATTTTTCAAATGAAAATATTTCAATTTTATAATGTAAACATAAATTTATTAATTTCTTTGAAATCTGAAAAGTCTCATATTTTCTTTTATTATTTAAATTAATTCTTTCATTTGAATTTGATGAAAGTTTTTTATTTTTAAATTGTTTTTCAATATCGTTTAATTGTTTGATTGAAAATACTCCTGAATTAATAATATTATATTCATGGTCATTTTTCCAATCAACAATAGAATAACCAATATAATTAGGATTAAGGTCAATAGCTAAAATTCTGTCACTAATATGATCATACTTAATTATATTATTAGAAATATCTTTTTCATCAAAACTTAAATAAATATATTTTTTATCTAATTTATATGTAATTTGTGTTGTTCTATTTTCTTGCTTTTGGTATAATATTGTAAATATCTTTTTATAATTTAATGATAGTTTAGGTAATTCTAATTTAATTTTTATCTTTCTATTAGGTTTAAAAGTAATTGATGAAAGATCATGCTCAATGTGAAATTTTCTGTTTGCTCCAACACCAGGATTACTTCCTTCACCAATTGAATATATTGCTGATAATTTTAATTCCTTAAATTCTTCCTTTGTTATTTTATTTTCTAATCTCTTAAAATAATTTTTCTTACCTCCAAAATATACTTTATTATCAATATTTTTATTATTTATTTGAATAGCTTCTTTAATACAAGATTGTTTAAACCAACTATCTAATAGGTCTGTGCCATTAATGTTTAAATGTTTAATTTCTGTTTCAGATAATTTATTTTTAACTAATCTATTAAACATAAAATGTAAACAATTAGAATATTGTTTTTGAATATCAGATATAATATTCAAAAAATCAATATTGGTTTTATATGGCAATTTAATTGTTTGCATTTTCTGATTAATTATTATTTTTTACAAAGATACTACAAAATATAAAAACATCCTAGACATTATCTAAGATGTTTATTTAAAATGTTTATATTTTATTATATATATATATATTATTTATGAAATAATGAATACCCAATTCCTACACCTATTCCAATTTTTATAACAGCATTTTTAGTATCGCCAAAAAATCCTTTTACTTTTTGCCAAAGATTGGGCTTAATAATTGGTTTATTTAATTCAGGAATTGCATAACTTTGAATATCATATGTTTTGATATATTTATTACTATTACTAATATTAAAACTAACTGGATAATTAGGTTTATTTTTATCCCAATTAAATGTTATAAATTGTTTATTATCAAAGTTAAGATTATTAATTAATAATTTTGTTGGCATTAATTTATCAAAAGGTTTGACATTAAAGACTGTTAGGTCAATATTAATATCTGTTAGATTAGTATTATTATTAAAATTAATACTGTTATTTAATGTATCAATCTTACCACTAACTTCAAGCATTAGACTATCAATAACAAATTTTGATTTAATCAAAGCTGCCGAAATTAAATCATTCTTGTTATTTAAATTTTCAATTCTCGATAGTAATTCTTTCTGACTATTATTTAATTGATTATTATACTGCTTTTGATCATTTAATTGGAACTGCAATGTTAATTTCTCTGAAACTATTTCACCTAATTTATTTTTATAAGTATGAATAGTATCAAGTAATGCATTTTTAACTTGATTTTCTTCAAGTAATATTGCTTTTTGACGTTCAAGACTGCCTATTCTAACTTTAAAAAACAATATTAGTAATAGAAATGCTATTGCAATAATAACATATAGTTTGTAATTTTTAATTAAATTACTAAAAAATAATTTTATTTTTGTCCATATTGTATTCATAATATTATATATTTTTATTATAAATACAACGAACTACAATAATTTATAAAAATTTATAATATTTTCACAAGCATCATTTATAGAATCACAATTCTCATTTTCAATAACACATTTGTTAATAATATCTTCAGTAATATAACCAATCTCTCCAGTATTATATAATTCTAAATAAAAATTATTATTATTGTTATTGAATTTTAAACAAACGCCTTCTTCAATAGAAGTTGATAAAGTATTTGGATATATATTATAGCTATCTAATAGTAGAAGAATTTGATTTGTATTTCCAAGTGAAATATTATTAGGTACTTCAACGCCTTCGGCTTTTAAATATTCTCTATCAAGCTCAATTGTTTCATATAATTCATGTAATAATTCTTCAATCATTCTGTAGTACATTATCTCTCCAATACTTATAAAAGATATTATAATATGATTCAATACGTTTAATTACTTCAGCGTTATCTTCTTGATTGGGGTCAAAATCTTGCAAGTAATTTATATCATAACCGCTATTAGTCTCGATATCAGAAACTTTATAGCTAAATTGTATTTGGGAATCTATTGTACCACCAAAGAACACCCCTTTTTCATAAACATCTAAGCCAGCAAAGTCAATATCTACTTGCAGATCATCAAAATACTGCCTAAACTTTTTTTCTTCTTCTGATTGATCTAAATCAGTTTTTACATTAGCACCAAGATCTTCATTGTCATTATTTTCATCATCCACTTCATTTAATTTTCTCATTCTTTTTAATAATTCTCTTGATGAAATATCCATGCGCTCAGAAACAATAAATTTATTTTTAAATTTGGATTCTAATTGGCCTAATATATTATTTAGTTTTTTCATTTAATATTATTATAGTTTCATATAAATAGTTATTCTATATAATTAAAAATATTTTTCATATTTGTTCATTGAGTCAAGATATCTAATATAACTAATAACTTTTACCAATTCACCTTTAATTCTATGATTATAAGGAACCGAAGGATAGGGCTGGCACAAATAAATAAGTATTATTCGACTATTCTTCATGTGTTAATATTAACCAATTTATTAAATATTAATTCATTTCGAACTTTCATTAATACAATTCCTAATAGATTAAGTCCTTTCCAATTAGCCTCATCTAAAATATTGTCATCTTTTTCAGCAATACCAACTCCCCAAATTTTATCTATTGGCGAGGCTTCAACTAATATTTTATTACCTGTATCTATTAATAAATTACTAAGCTCATCAAATGATTCAAATTTTGATTTTACTGCAAGATACATATAATACTCTCTAAGTAAACTCCATTTTTTATCATCGTAATTTTTTACTTGACGACCTAAATCTTTAGCTATTTTAGGATCATGACCTTCATTAACTATTCTAGTACCAGTTTCATAATCTCTAAAATATTGGGCTTTATGCCACATAAATAGTTGTTCACTGTTTGTGAATTTTAATCCATTATATATAATATTAAGATTACTAGGCGTCCAATTAGACATCCATGAAGTATAAAAATAGATGTGTGTATCTGTTATTCGCATAAATTAAATATTAATTATCGTTTGAGTCATCATAAAATACTAACGCAGCAAAAGGTTCACTATCTTCAGGAACATCTTCTTTTTTAAATATCTCTACATCAAAATCTGCATAGATTCCAGAACTTGATCCATCTTCATCTGCTTTATCTTCATTTAAATTAATATTTAATATACACACTTCTGTATCATCTGGTAATTCTTCCAATAATTGTATTAATAATTCTTTTTTCATGATAATAATTTTTATATTAATATTGTTACAATAAAAAATCCTCGTACTCCGTAGTAAAAGTTTTACCAATATATATTGCTACGTTTTCCGAATATGTACAAAGGCGGACGCCGACGGTCGAATACGTAAAATCGTAGTCGTAACGCGTATGCGAACAAGCGATACCCGAAGACACCTTAAAATATGGATACCATTTCTTCTGGTTGGAATCTGTAAAGTCAGGTGTCCAATTATTTAACTTGTTTATTGCTTTGTAAACATGAACCAATTTCTTTAAGCCTTTTATATATTTACTATCAGTATTATAAATTTTATCTTCATCTGAAACCTCTAAATATTCACAAGCATCATTATAGCTTTTAATATCAGTATAGGTTAAAAATCTATTGGCATTATTAAGATAATTTAATATTTCTTCTTTACCAATTTCATTCACTAATTCATCTATTCTTTTATTTGTTTTCATAATTTTTTATTTTTATATTTATTTTGTTTATCAAATATCATTTCTTCATCTGTTTTTTCATAATTATAACAGATATTAGGAAATTCATCTTTTAATTGCTTTGCATATTGTAAATAATGTTCATTATTATTCCAATTACCAAGTTGTTCAGCATTTATAATTGCATCATGCGAACCTTCATAATAATTACAAATTTTACATTTAAATCCATTAGCCATTACTATATATTTTTAATTTAAAATAATTTTCAACATCTTTCATTTTAGTACATCCACCATATTTAACATATATTTCATTATTTAAATTAAAATATTTAACTAAAATTGGCTTAATAATATTAACTATATTTCTATAATTAATTGAATTATTGTAATCAAAGTTAAACATAAAATCATTATAATTTAACCAAACACTATTATTTATTGTATTATATTTCATTAAACAAATGCCATTGTTAAAAAAGAAAAAACAATGAGGATATTTATTTATATCTGTCCTAATAACAGTAATATCTTTGATTGTATTAATGAATGTATTTTCAACAGGATAACATAATTTAATACTTAATGTTTTAATATTATATTTATTTTTCAATTTCTTCTTTAAATTTAATAAAATTAAATGAAGGGTTAAGATCAGTGAATTCTTCAGAAAGATTACTTCTTGTTAATATTCCTTCATATTTAAGTGCATCCTTATGATAATTATTAAAGCCTATGGTTTTATTTTCAATATTATATTCAACACATAGTTTTTTACATAATGATATTACCATATCAAATTGTTTATTAGTATAACTATCCCAATACAATAGCCCATTCCAAGATTTTTTTACTATATTATCACCAGGGCATATTTCACCGATCATATTTATGAATATGTTTTGTTCATTTTTATAAACAGCACCCATATTTTCTAAAACTATTGATATTGAATGTTTATCAATTTCTTCATTATCCATAAAATCGGTATAATACTTAGGATCATAATGCTGATATATAACGCCTTCTCTTGAGATTGTGAATGTATTCCAAGTTTTACTTTGGCCTAATTCTTTATTTTGAAGTCTTATAATGTGATAATTATTTGCTCTTAAACTTCCAGCAAGTATAATTTTATTTTTATTATATACTTCATGATAATAATTATTATCGGAGACTGAATAAGTATTTATATCAATACTTATATTATTTTTTCTTTTTGTCATTTAGTTTATTTTGTTCGATTTCATAACTACTATCTGTTAATCTATTTCTTAAATAAGCTTTTTTATTGCTTTTTGTTAATTTTAATAAACTTTTATATAATTTAGGACACTCATCTTTAATATCTTCAACATTAAATCCATAATACATATAAAAAGTATTGTTATGCTCATTAAATTGCTCTTCTTCAATATACTTAATTCCAATAGCATTCAAAGCTAATTCTACTAATAGTGATTCAATTCCAGAATCTACGCCAACAAAAACAATTCCATCGCCATTAGCATGATGCGAGCTTGCTAATTTATCTAAAACCCATTCAGTTGTTAATTCAATTTTTTTCATGTTATATTAATTATGTTAAAGCCATTTTTAAAATCATATCTCCCACTTAATAAAATGCCATAATCATAATAATCACTAGGATTAAATTCTACTATAAATTTATAGCCATTATGATTTTGATATAAATTATTATACTTGTCTATTAAAACATTTTTAATATTTTTTTTATATAAATTATCTATTTTTAAATAACAAAGTCTACTACTTAACATTTTACTATTTTTCATATTATTTTTTTATTAATTTTATTACAGAATTCAATATAATTATCCACTGCTTCTTCAAAAGACTTTTTAACGTCTCTATAATTATCTGCCTCAAATATTACAAGGTCATTAATTTTATCAAGATTACCATAAAAAACATTGTCTTCATTTGAATATTCAAATATTCCAGTAAATCCTTTATATTTTAATATTTCTTTCATGCAATAATTCATTTAATAAGTTTAATGCTTTAAAATCAATATTTGTCATTTAATTAAATTTAATGATTTAAGATCACATTCAATAGCATAAAAATTATTAACAACACCTGTTTGATAATATTCACCATTAAATTTATTAATATCTGAAATATGATTATATAACTTATCATAAGATACTGTAATGTATACTAAACATAATCTTAAGTATTCTGATCTTCGAATATTTCTCATAATTCACTTAATAATATTGAACTATCATCAAATTCATTTAATATTTCAAGAGCTTTATCATATGATAAACCAATGAATCTTCTTTTTCCTTCCTTTGTAAATATACCATGATTATCCATATCCATAAAAAATTCATCAACGAATTTACTTGGAATATTTTGAGCTTTAGATTTAATAAGTTCTTTAAATGGAACAACAGCAATTACTTTTTCACCTATTTGAGCTTTACCTTCTTTATATAAATATTTTAATAAAATAGTATATCTTTCTTTCTTAACATATTGCTTTTCCATTTTACCTTCATTAAGGCCATACAACATTAATTCATAATATTCTTTGAAATAAATACCTATAATTATTAATAATTCAATAAATGATGATAATAATATAAATAATATAATATTATTAGTATCATTACTTTTATTTTCATTTTTACTAATATCGATACCTTTATTTAATTCAATTATTCTAGCATTATATGTGTTATTAATATCATTAATTTTAGTCTCATTTTGATTAATTTCAATCAAATTTTTATCAATGATGCCTTGATATTCTTTTCTTAATTTGCTTGATTTATCGTCAGTATTCAATAACTTTTCACGCAATGCTTTATTAGATTCACGAAGACCATTTAAATTAACAATATATGTATTTTTTTCATTATTAGATAATAATGTTAATGAATCAATAATTTGTTTATTATTATGTTCTATTGTAATATTAATATTACTGCTTGTTGAAGCAAAATTCTTAGCACCACTTAATGATAAATAAAAACTTCCACCTATAATAACCATTGAAAATATAACCCACCCTACAATAGCTGGCTTAATTTTCCATTTATACTTAACAAGGTCAAATGAAAGATTATGAATTAATATCCTTTTAATATATTCAAATATTGCTAAAAGTAATATTGATAATAAAACTGACGAATATGTTCCAATAGCTCCACTTATAATATGTGCAGATATAGTATTATTTAATGCAGGAAAAACAAGAAAAAATGCAAAAGCAATTGATAATACATTACCAACATACGATGATCTATAAAGCCATTTGCTTAAATTTTTATTTTTACCTTCAAAACTTTTTTCCTTAATCTTTTTTCTTAATTCAACATATTTGTTAAATTCCATGATAATTTATTTTTTATTCGTTTTTATAAGTAGTATCTGTTAACCTATTTCTTAAATAGGTCATTTTATTATTTTCATTCATTTCATACATCATTTTATATAAATTAGGACATTCATTCTTGATATCTTCTATCTTAAATTTATATTGCATATAAAACTCATCTGTGTGTTCATTAATATATTCATCTTCACTATATTCAATATCTAAAGTATTAAGGGCTAATTCAACAAGCATTGATTCCATTCCAGAATTTGCTTCAATCCATCCAACACCATTTCCTTCAGAGAAATGAGTAAAAGGCAACTTATTTAATATCCATTCACAAGTTAATTCAAGCTTTTTCATAATTATATATTTTATTTATCATGCTACAAAGATAAATATTATTTTTATAATTTCCAAATTTAATTATTCTAATATTGCACTTGATACTCCATTTTCATCTTTATGAGTATTAATAACATAATCTGGATTAACCTCAATATTATGTTCGATAATGAATATTTTCTTTAATTTATTTTTCATTACTAATAATAATTCCACAAATTGATCATTCGATTCTTCAATAAGCTTGCCACTTACCTCGTCCATTAAAAATATGGATGATTTAGATTTAGCATTTATTTGATTTAATGCAATTTTAAGTGTAATTGCTGAAAAAGTACGCTCTTTACCGCTACTACTAATAGCATCAATAACAGCATTAAGATTATCGTAATAAGCCAATTTAGGTCTTAAATCTTCTTCATCAAGCCAAACTTTAAATGGTAAATCAACCAATAAAATTGATAATTCATTATTAATTTTTGGCAAAATATTGTTTGTTAGTAACATTCTCGGAATTGAGTCTCTGTGAACAATCTTCTTATAAAGATTTAAAACAGCATCATACTTTTCTTGTTTTTCAAACTCTGTAAGTAAATTATTTAATTCCGTTATCTTATTTTTATTATTTTCAATATTATTTTTTTTAGTACTTAAATCATTATTTAAAACTTCTAATTCAGCATTTAATTTATCTAATAATTCTTTACCCACTTTTATTTTAGCATTAATAGCCTTATTTTCCTCTATTTGAACCAAAGATTTATTATATTGATTTAATTTATTATCTAATATATTAATTTTTAGTTGCTCATTTTCAATCTGAAATGGAATTTTTTCAATTATTGAAATTGTTTCTTTTCTTTTAATAGAATCATTTTTTTGATTAGTTAATTCACCAATAACATTTAGAGTTGATTCCATTTGAATAGATAAATCTTTGATTTGTGAATTAATTTTATTAATATCATTTTTATATCCATTTATAATAAATCTTATTGCTGAAATTGTTTCATTTTCTCTTATTTTTATATCATTAGCTTTATCAAACATTTCTTTTGTAAGGATATCTATTTTATTTTTGATTTCTTCACTATGGATCTTTATATCATTACTAATATTTATATTATAAACATTAATTTCATTATTGATATTATCAATGTTTTCATCAATATGTTTTAAATGATCAGGAATAATTTCTTGTTTACAAGCATAACATAATGGATGTTTTTGATTTCTTGCTTCGTTAAATCTATTTATTTCCTCATTTTTTGAATTAAGAAATCTTGTCAATTCTTCATTTTTTGAATTAACATATTTTACTAAATCAGTATTCTTTTCAAGAACTTGATTTTTTAAATTAGAACCCTCTTTTTTTAAATTAAAAATTTCGCCATTAATAATTTCAATTTTATGATCTTCATCACCAATTTTTCTTTCAAGATCCTTAATATTTAATTTTAATATTGATTCTGTTTGTTTGTGTTCATCTTTTTTCTTAATATATTCTTCTAATTTAACTTCATCAAATGTTTCACATAGTGTTAATATGGATTGTTCTAATATTGTTTTATTTTTATTGTATTCAATAATATTATTATTATGTTCTTTAATTTTAATATTAACATCATTAATATCTAAGGCATATATCTCAGGATCAATATTATTTAAATTCATCATCTGATCTTCAATATATTCATTACCTTTAGTGATTCTATTTTTTAATTCAGGTAATTTAACAATATTAATATCATTTATTTCATTACTTATTAAAACGTTATTATCTTCATTTATTTTTATCTGCTGTTTAGTATTTTCTACATTACAAGTAATTCTAGATTTAGCGTTTAATTCTTTTTGATATTCTTTAAATGCTTCTAGTTTTTTATCAAACACGTCAAGCCCAATATTATAAAGTATTGAGTCGATGAATGTTGCTGAATCATCTGAAAGCACTTGATTTAAAATATCGCTTGAAATTAATGATGTTCTTATGAAATTTTCATATGTACCAATAATTTTATTAATTTCTTTTTGTGTCTTACTTTTATCTTCCTCATTTAACTTATCAATAATATTATTTTCATTCATTTCATCATCAATAGACAATAAAACATAATAATTTATTGTTGTGGGTGATCCAGTTATTTCGCCTTGTTTATTCTTTGTAATATTTGTTTTTCGTTTAATACCATAATATTTATTATTAACCATTATAACCATATAACCTTCACAAAAACTAACATCTAACTTATTATTAATAAATCTACTATCGCCATACTTTTTCTTTTTGCTCGTTTCTAATGTTTCGCCAAATAATATATAAGTTATTAATTTTAAGGCAATTGTAGTTTTACCGTTAGTATTTTTTCCTAAAATTTGAAATAAACCATTTTTTCCTTGGAGATTGATATCAACGTCTTCATATGACATAAAATTTTTACCGCCATATTTAACAATATCCCATTCAATATTAGTTAATTCTTCTACAATTATTCTTGATGTAATTTCATCATCAATCTTTAATATCTCATTAATTACATTTTCTTCAACACCAATCTTCATTAAATAATCTTTAAATATTGTATACTGAACTGTTTTGTCATTAATATTCAATAATTGTTCATTTTGTATAATATCAATTTTATCTTCTTCTAAAAATTCATTTTTATTTTTAATCGATATAATGCTTTCACCATATTTATTTTTTAAATGTTCAATAAGTAGTCTTTCATTTTCTTTAGTTCTATATGCTGGTAGAGTTTTCCAAATAAATCTAACTCTCATATATTTAGTTGGATTTTCAATATCTATATCTAAATCTTGGAATGATGTATAGGGATTGACAATAATGCTTTTAAAACTAAATTCATTTTCAATAGATATTTCTCCTATAGAACCATTTTCAATATTCCACAAAAGATAACCATGAAAATTATCATCGCCCTCTGAAAAGTCTTGGGCAATGAGACTTCCACTATACGCTGCTTTAATATTATTATTTTCGTCATAAAAATATTGCTTTTTATGAATATCACCCCAAAATCCATAATCTCCCTTAAAATCAGATAATTTATAATATATTTTACTATCAAATTCAAATCCAGCATTAGATGAACATCCATTTACGGGATCATGAAATAAATCAATATATATTTGTCCTTCTTTCTTTATATATTTTTTATGTTTTGTCCAAGGATTATTTTGTCCATTTTTTTCGCCATGTTTCCAAACAGCCCAAGTTACGTTCTCATCATCGAAAAAATTAGTATCATTTAAATATAATATATTAGAATTATTAATGCTTCTAACAATGGCTTCAACACTATCAATTTTATTCAAGTTATTTTTACGCAAATCATGATTTCCTCTGATTATAACCACTTTAGCTATTTTTGCTAAATTATTTAGAAATTCAGAACATAGAATTAACTGACTACCAGTCAAATCTAAAAAATCATGTACTAAATCTCCAGTCAGACATATTCTTGTTGGTTTATTTTCTTCTAGTGACTTATATAACTTCTCAAATACATTTGAATATTCGTCATTCCTTAAATTGCTTTTTCTGATATGCTGGTCAGAAATATGGGCTATTGTTTTAATACTCATATAAAATATTTTTATAAATTTTATTTTAAACCACAAATATAATATTATTATTTTAATTTATCAAGAAAAAATATTAATAATATTAAATTTTGTTATATTGTCATTAAAACTAATATCTAAACTGTCATTTAGTCATTAAATAATATGATTTTTATTTTTGGTATAATTTTTATTATAATATAATCATAAAAAATAATTAATTAATAACTTAAATTTAAAATTTTATAATTATGCTTAAACTTTATTCGACAAACAACAATGTATCACTTTTTGATGGATTATTTAAAGAATTATTAGATAATGATTATCAATATTATTATTCTCCAAATGTTGATATTATAGAAAATGATAATAATTATACAATTGAATTATCACTTCCTGGCTTTACTAAGAAAAACATTAAATTAAATGTTGAAAAAAATAATAATTTGATTATTACTGGTGAGAGGAAAAGGGATGATAATATCAAATTTAATAAGAAACAAACCTTTTATGGAAAATTTAAAAAATCATTTTTGCTGCCTGATGATGTAAACAAAGAAAATATTAATGCTAAAATGGAAAACGGAATCCTGTATGTTAATATTAATAAAACAGAATCTATGAAACCTATAAGTATTAATATTGAATAGCATATTATTAATAAAAGCCCATAAGAATTATTTATCTTATGGGCTTTTTAATTCTATTTTTTAAAATTTCTATCTATAGTGTTTTTTATGATGTTTCCATTTTTATCTTTCAAAATAAATCTATGATAATTAATAAATCTTCCATCATATAAGTCGGAAATATCATATTTAAATTCAATCTTATCAATATCTAAATAAAACGAATTTGGTATATTATCAAAAAAGTATATACCATCTGTGTTTATATTTATAATATATTTATCATATTTATTAAATATATCATTAAAAAAATCATACATATAATTTGAAACAATATTAATTTTATTATCATTATTATAATCTTTAAAAAATTGCGAATAATTAACAATTGATTTAAAATAATTAGAACAACCAAACATTGCATTTTTCATAGCACACCATTTCATTCTTATATCTTCATCAATATAATTATTTTTTATATTATCATAATTTTCAACAATAAATTTATAAATTATACCATATTCTTCAATATTAAATTTAATTTTATTTTCATCATTTAATTTAATAATAATATTTGGGTATAAATTACTAAAAGTTATTTGTCTAAAATCATTTATTTCGATATTTTTATAATCATCATTAAATTTAACAATACCATGATTAATAGTATTATTATCATAAATAATATTTTTGGTTTTAGACTCAAAGAAATTATCTAATAATTTTTCCCAAGAAATATTCCAAAAATTAATATCTAATTTTGCAGCATTTATTGAATTATGACTTCGAATAATCTTAGTTTCATCATAATCAATTTCTTTAATAATATTAACAATAGCTTCTATTGTTAATTCATTTTTCATTTTAATTGTTTCCATTGAAATTATCGTTTTAAAGTTAATAAAAATTTATTTTTGATTTATATATATTGTTCAATATTTTTAATTGTTTGTTCTAGTTCACATACTTTAGATAATAATTGATCTCTTGTATAATCTTCATATTTATGCATTATTGGGTGATATATTCCATATAATTCAGGCTCTATATTATTATTTTTTAAATAATTATAAAGATGATCAGGATCATTTATAGATAATCCTTCTCTTAAATACATCATATTCCCACGATGAACATACTTATCAAATTCTAATGAGCCATCTTCATTTACTTTTACTGCCATGATTATTATTTTTAGTTTTATTATATCTTTCAAAATCACTACTTAAAAAGTAATCACCATTATTAAAATCATTATTAATAATACGATTTTTATCTTTATTAAATTTAGGATGTATTAATCCCAAGGTACATTCAGGATAATCATCTTTAAGTCTATGTGTTGTTATATAAAGATATGGTTGCCCAATTTTAACAGCCTGTTTCCAAACAGCACTATTTTCTAAGCCTTTTACTCTTCCATCAGCAGTTTTATCATGTGGCACTACTTTCATTCCGATTTTAATATCTTTATGATTCATAGTTATTTCATTTTTAATAATTGTTTTACTACTTTTTTCTTAGATAAAAAAGGTTTTACATCTTCTTTATTAATTTTACCTGCTTTTATCAATGAATTTACTGCATCACGAAATTCCATTAAATGATGTTTTTTCATTAAATTTGCATTATAATAATCTATTGTATACTTTTTTTGTTTCTTTAAATCACTGATAAGACTCTTATTAAATTTTTTCAAAAACAAATTTTCTTTTTCTAATTCAACAATTCTTATATCTTTGTCATCCATATTATATTTATTTTATCATCTCAGCATAGCTCATTAATGATTCATATTCATTAAGATTATTCTTAAGTATATTAACAAACTTCAAATATTTAGCTTTATCTAAAACATTTGATGATAATAATGCAAATGCATCATTCGTATCTTTTTCACGTCCAATCTCTATTTTCATTATTGTTAACAATTCTGGTATTACAAATTTAACTTGTCTATTATTGAGCATACCAGTGTTATAATTTTTTAAAATTAAATTATTAATATTAACATTTCCTGTTGAACTATCTAATAAATCAGTATTAAACTTAGGAATTGTAATTCCAAGATTTGGATTATTACCTGAAGTAATTGTTCTAAATTCAATATTATCTTTCATTAAGGCATCTTTAGAAAAATCAAGATTTAAAACTAATATATCAAGATCGGGTGTTAAATCTCTCGAATAGGGAAGATAATGTATTAGAGAAGTTCCGCCAATTATTATCGAATTTGGTATTCTTTTATTAATCCAATCCAAACCTGATGTAATTTTATTAATTTCTTCTTCTGTTAATAAATTAAATTTTTCAAACAAATTTTTAGACGTAAAATTCTCTTTTAATAGTTTCATATTGTTATATTTTTTATTTATATCTCAATTATTTCATCAATTTCAGAACTATCAATATAGTCTCTAGTATATTCTTTATCTGGAACTACAATACTTCTATCAAGATAGCATCTACATTTATTTTTATATTCAATTACTTGTTCAATAATTGCTTCTTGACCGTGTGTTAAAATTTTACTTCCTTCAATTGGTATCATATATAATTGTATTTTACGTTAAATACTTGATAAATGTTACAAATATTAATTTTCACTTTCTATATCAGATTCACCTTTATCAAGTTGAGCTGTTTCATAAGCATAGAAGGCATTACTTTTTAATTTATAGCAAATCAGCTCGTTACTTTCAACTCTTAAAACAATTCCTTCTTCAGGAACCTTTTTATCTATACAAAGATAGCAATCTTTTTCATTATATTTTTGTTTTAAAATTTCTAAAAATTCTTCCTGCCATACATTCAATTCTTGTCCTTCTTTAACAGGATATAAATCTTTAGCATAGCCATAATATAATTCAGGCACAGGTGTTAAGCCCATTTTTTTAGACCAATCTTGAACTTGTCTTGCCGAAAATTCAAATACTTTACCTTGAGTATTAGTATATGTAATACGATAGATATATATTTGATGTTGACCTATTTGACACCCATAATGAAAATCTTTTTGAATATCTTTATTTGATGGAAGATATCCAACAACTTCATAATAAATAGTCATTCCATTATCTAAATAATCTAATAATGTTTTATTAGTTATGCTCCAAATATCATTATCTTTGCCATAAAATCCTTCGCCTGAATTAAAGTGTTCATTTTTTAATACTTTACGACTTGAGTAAATATTATCATATTGAGTATCGATAATATTAACACCTAGTTTTTTTAATAGTTTTTCATACCACTTTAATTGTAATTTACAAAGTATTTTACTACTTATTGCGCTGGTTCCATGACACTTATAAGTTATAGATATTAAAGTTTCTGGTAATATTCTATGAATATTTTTATAAAGCATAGAAGTATCTTGATGAAATCTAAATTGATTTTCAACTAATTTAGATTTTTTTGGTTGTTTAGCCTTTTTAGTACCTCCACCCAATCCAGAAGATTTTTGATTAACAACAACGTATTTTTTACAAATGTTGATGTCATTAATTGTATCAAATTCAAGGCCAATATTTAATTCATCTTTATTTAAGTCAGTTATAAAATCTAATGACTCTAATGGCATAAATAAACCCTCAGATTTATTTCCACGAAGTTTGACACAACGTATACGTCTAGTCAATTCCATATATCCACCTTTGTTTTTATCAATATTTAAATCTTTATCTCTATAAAGATTATTATATACACAATATTCATGTGATAATTGTGATTCTAGTGGAAACATAATTCCAACATCGCCAACTTTAACTGTTTTATCAACAACAATCAAATTTCCTAAAATAACTGCATGTTGTAAATTATCACAATTACTTAATGAAATAATATTTTTTATCTCACATACAACGCCAGCATAGTTGCTATTTTCTGGTTTATTAATTTTCATGTTATTATATTTCATATATTAATTATCATATTCTACTTGTTTTTCAATTAATCCTTCCTTTACCATATAATTCTCAAAAGCATACATAAATGCATTTACATCGTCTCTATGGTCAGTATCAGGATCGTACCAATCAAACGCATTAATTGTCTGAACACTAATGGATTCAGAGAATATAAATTCATATTTCTGCAACCAGGATAATTCCTTAGATTCAACAATTTCTTTAGCTTTATTATATATTTCTATTAGATTATTTTGTTTCATGATATATTTATCTTAATTCAATATTATCTAAAATATCGGTACTATTAATTTCACCATTAATTATTTTCCAGCAAATATTAATACCATCACAAATGCCATCATTATATGATTCTAATATATCATCATTTTTTATATTTCGGCCAATATTTGAATATTTACTAATTACTTTTTCAAATAATTCATTTAATTCACCCTTTTGTTCATCAGATAATGGAAATACTAAAACTAAGTCTTTCATAATTAAAATGGTTTTTCTTTATTAAATTTTTGTATTAATCTTGCATATGTTATTACTGGAACATGATAAAAGATACTATTTTCATCAGTAATATCATGATTTTTATACTCTTCTGTTTCTTTAATCCAACAGCATATTGCAAATAATTCGGATTTTTCATTAATACTTTCTGGTAATGCTTCTTTTTTCATATTATATATTTTTTTTATCTTTATTTACGTTAATCAAATAATAAATGTTACAAATATACTAATATTTTTTAAAATAATTTCTTTTATATTGTTTACTACAATATTAATTTGGTTATCAATATCTTTTAATAAAGTTCTTTCATCAATATTTATTATATGACAGCCAAAATTATTTTTTATATAATTTTCTCTTTTTAAATCTTTTTCAATATTTTTCTTTGAATAATGATGTCTTTCTTTCCATTCAATACAGATATTATATTCAGGTATGTATCCATCTACCCAATAACGTTTAAATTTCTTTTCTCCACCGTTTAATGCATGCTGTATGGACATATTTAATTTCTCTGATATCATATCAAGATATATTATCGAATTTGGGTTATATGATGGAACTTTTTTAAGCCAAATTTCACCATATTTTTCAATAATTTTATTAATTGCTCTTTCAGTTCCACAAGCAGGACATCCTGATTTACCATTAATAAATCCTCCATATGTAACAGGCCAAGATTTATGATTTTCATTATCGCATTTCAAATATAATTTAGTATTAACATTTTTATATGTGAATGGAAATAATAACAAATAATTTTTTTCTTTACATCTATCAAAAACTTTTGTTTCGGCTTCCTTTTGCGTAGGCATTTGAATTCCAAAACATTTAGCACAGCCTTTTTTCTCATAAAGTATACTTCTATATGAATTTTCATCTTTAATATATCCGCAAACATTACATTTAATACTAATATTTCTAGTTGTAGTATCAATATATTGAAATGGCTCTACTAATGTATAATTTATAGTTGAGCATTTATTTAAAACTCTTTCTAATGCTTCTTCATGCGTTATAATATTATTATTTGTCATTTTTACAATTTCACATTTTTGACAGCCAGTTTTTTGGTTTGTAAAACTATTATATCTAACAGGCCATTCATGATTATTTTCACATTTTAAATGTAGTATAGTGTTACGATTAGTATATATAAATGGCTTAAATGTAAAATTTTTTTCTTTACATATATTATATATTTCTAAATTAGCCTCTTCTTGTGTTGGTGGTACATGTCCAGCACACTTTTTGCAACATTTGTTTGCATGAATAAAACTATTATATGTTGAAGGCCAATCATAACCACAGATATTACATAGTAAATAAAATTTAGATTGAACATTTTCATAAAAAAATGGTTCTTTTAACGTATATTTTTTTTCTTTACATTTATTAATAATGTCTAATTTTGCTTCCTCTTTTGATCTATATTTTCTTGGCATTTTATTTAATATTTCTTTTTATTATACTTGAATTTATTATTATATGAATAACCACTATAACTTAATTTCTTTGCAAACATATCATTAACATTCAAATCTCTAGCACTATATAAAATTTTAATAATTTCATTAATACCATAAATTTTTCTTATCTTATCAAGATCATAGTTATCTTTCTTTGAAAGTTCAACAATTCTAACTCTTTCTTCACATCCAACATAAATATTTTTTAGTTGTTGAATAAGCTCAACATTTTCTTTATACGCATCAGGATCTAAAGGAATAATTACATATGGTTTAATTAAATTTAATTTATTAAATAATGCTGATCCAAAACGTTTTCCTAATAATGGAATGCTATTATATGGCATAGCTAACGCATCAAACATTCCTTCAACAATGTAAATAACTGAATTCCAACATATTTGACTTTCATTAAATATTATATTACTTTTATTTGCTTTTGGGTTATCATATTTTTGTCTTATTGTATCATCCCAAACCCTAGCAATAAAATAATTAAGATTAGAATATTTATCATAACTTGGTATAATAATCTTGCCTTTATATTTACCATCAACACAAAAGCCCATATTATATTTTAATATTGTTTCTCTATCAATCTTTCTTTCAGTTACTAAATATGTATAAGCATTAAAGTGTTCAGGATTAGTAATATCCATGTCTTTGAAAGATATATATTCTTTTGGAAGATAAACGACTGTTTCTTCTTCCTCAAACATCTTGCTCTCATCATCATATGTGCCATAAAATAATTTATAGTTTTCATAGTCATTATAGCTTCCATATCTTTTAACTAAATAACCTAACGATCCTTTAAATTCTGGATCAGAACATTTCCAACACCTAAATATTTTTCTAGTGGTAGAAATTTCAAGGTTGAACTTATTATCAGGAGTTAATGATTGATCTTTTTGCTGACACATAGGACAATTAACCTGAATCTGATCTGATTCAAGATATCCTCTTACATCTCCAAAAATTTTTTGAACTATATGGTGTAATTCTCTATTAATCACAATTTACAGTTATAAATAAATTTTAACTGCAAATATAATGATAATTTTTATATATTACAAATAACTTTTATAAAAATAATATTTATTGATTATTTATCACCGTCAGTTTTACTAAATATCTTTTCAGTAATGTTAAGAATGCCACTTCCGCCAGCAAGTCCTGAAAAACAATATATTAACTTTTCATCAATTTTAATACCCCAAAAACTAACAACCATCATTATAATAAGTGCAATAAATGAACCAATCATAATAAATCTTTTTGACGATACACTATTATCATCACCATTTAGCATCTTAGAAAAGAATATACTTGTTTTACTAATAAATCCAAACATGATATTATTTTTTTATATTAATCTTTGTTATTTTTATTTTATATTTCTTTTTCATCATTTTTATATTTTTCATAATATTCAACATTATTTAATGTCATAACATCTTTGGTTTTAGTCATATATGTATATAATTTAGACTTAATATTGAAGTATTCACAAATTCTAATGTAGAACTCTCCTACTCCGATTATAATACTGCTACAAATAACAGTATAAAATACAAATGCACCTAATAAATATACTAATGGTTCAAAACTTGATGTAGCAACATAAAAAACACTATCACTTTGATTACTAGTTACTTCTAACACTTTACCAAAAACATTTTGGCTAAGAAAAAAAAATGTAGTAAGAAAAAATGCTATTATTGAAAAGATTTTTTTGTATTTTAAATTCATACGACTTTCAAATAACATCGGAAATCTATCGAAAAAATTTACCATTATAAAATATGTTTTACTCAACGCAATATTATTTTTTATTATAAATACTAAATATTTACTATATTATCTAAAGTTTTATAAATAAAAAAACCGAACAATATTTAAATTATTCGGCCTTAAAATATTATAATATAAAAAATTTTTATTATCTACCTTCAACTAAAAATGAGAAATTTTCAACTAATTTATTTAAAACATGTTGTATTTTAACATCACTAAATCTTTGTCTTTGAGGATTTGTACCAAGAAAATTAGCTTCAAACTCATTAAATATTATTTTTAATTTTTGTTTGTATTCATCAGATGAAGCATTATTACTAGGAATTATTTGATTACCTCCTATTTTAAAAGTATTAAATAATTTTTCATAATCTTCTTTGCTTTTTTTAAGCTCATTTCTAGTCTTATCCAACTCTTCTGTTAATCTACTTAATTCATCTTGAAGCCATTCATCGCTCTTAGACTTTTTTGATTCATCAAGAGCATCATTTGATTTAACACTATCATCAAAAACTAGTAAGCCATCAGTCTTAATATCAGGATCAGGCTTACTTTCTAAATTTAATGATTTTTTTACACTATCAGGCAATGATAAACCATTTAATAATTCATTTGCTTTTTGCTTTGCTAAATTATCTTTATCTGATTTTAATTCACTGCTTTTTTTCTTTAAATCAGCTACTGTTACTTTTTCTATTATTTCTTTTTTTGCCATTATTTCTTATTTAATTTATTATAAATACTAAAAAATTATAAAAAAATATAAATAATATGAAAATTTTTTATAATTAAATATCAATATATGAAGTTAAATGTGCAATAAGGCCTAAATTATCATTCCAAATAAATGCATCAGCTCCTTTTATTTGTCCAATAAATCCTTTTTTATGATGCCATTCTTCAGTACCTGTTAAGCTGCTCAAATATTTAACAGTTACACCCAAATCTTCATTAAGCATTGTTGATTTATCTAAAACAGTATATTTAACATCTTTACGACGATGTCTGTGTCCGCAATGCCATTCATGAAATGTAGTATCGCTCCAATATTTTTTTGAATCTTTATCTGAGGCCATTAATAATGGCAATGATTGTTCTTTTTCTTCATCTCCATGAGTAAATCCTAATAATACTTTTCCAAAAACATGATATTTTCTTGGCGACGCATTATTATCAATACAAATTTGAGAATCATTATTAAACCATGCCTCAAGAAATGAACCTAAATAGTATGATTTGCTAAAGTCATGATTTCCAGGTATAACCACTATTTTAATGGGGACATTCATTTCTTTTAACATATTAATTCCATCAACAACAAGGCTAACACCTGTTTTAAATGTTTTTTGCCATCTTAAATCTTCATCTTGAGGAGTGCCATGAGTAGTAGTATTATCAATAGTATCGCTATTGAAAAAATCACTACCTACAAGAAACAGTATTTGATTATATTCAAATCCTGATGCTCTTTTTAATAACATTTGAATAGCATTAACATATCTTTCACGAGCAATCTTAGTATCATAATTTTCTCTAGTTTCGCCAATCCAACACAACTTTCCATAGTGCAAATCTTGTATTGAAATTTCAAGCATATTATTTTCACTTGGTGTAATATTTTTACTTTTAATAAAATTATTATTATTAGATGATACTATTGGTTTATATTCTTTGATAAGCTCTTTAAAAACTTCTGTGACATTTTTAATCTCAATATTTTGCACTAATTTTTCTAATCTTGCTTTAACTTGAAAATTTTCGATTGTTTTAGGAGTATCGTTTTTAAATGCTGTTACATCCCATTTGTTAACAACATAATTGGATACATAATATTCATTAAGATTAACCTTACAAGCCTTGAGTAATTCATCAAGTGTTTTTATATGACCGTTAGGATAATTAGCACCAGTTTTCCAAGTTAATTCAGCACCCGTTTGATCTGCTTCAAATTTAAGCTGTTCTCCATCAATTTTTTGTTGTAATTCATCTATAATATCAGAAGGTATATTTGATTTAAGTTTAAGTGTTGGGGAATCTAAATCAAGTACGTTTAATACTTGACCACTTTGTTTTTGTATTCCTCTTTTTTCATTAAATTTATTAAAAATATCATAAAACATTTCATAATTTTCGCTATCTTCAGGTTTAATCCTTTTCTTAACCTTTTTTACATAACAATCACTATATCCATTTATTACACATGATCTTGGAATCGAAATATTATTATCTATTGCATGTTTAATAATCTTAACTGCTGTCTCAACCGTTTTTCTTTCCATTAAAATAAATTTTATATTAAATTTAAAAACAAATGTAATTCATAATTATGAATATCGCAAGGAATTTTTAAATATAGGCACTATTATTTTTTATTAGGGTAATATTATCATCAAATAATTTACAATATTTTAAAAAATTAAGTTCAATATCTACATCAAAGTCAAACCATTCACCATTTTTCCTAATATATGAAAATTGATTATGAAGTGCTTTTTCAATATTATTATAATTAATAGTCTTATATGTATGTATTATTTCTAATAATTCAGCATTACCTGTTTGAAGATTTTTTATACGTTTATATGGATTTGTGGCTATACCAATCTTATATAATTGAGTTTCTTTTGATTTTATGAGATATACGTATTTCAATATTATTATGGTATTTGATCAACAATAACCCATCCTCTATTAAAACTAGTAGCATTAAAAGATGCATTATTAAAAAACCCACCATTTATTCTAACTAATCTAATATTATTAGATGAAGTAATATTATAATATCCTCCTAAAGCTGTAGATGGTTCTGGTACTAATAAATCAAATCTATTTGGGTTTATATCAGTATCACCATCTTGTCTAATTAGAATAGAAATTCTTCTAATTTTACTCGTATCTGAAAATGGAATAAATATTTGATTAGTTAAATTCATATCCCAATCATTAATATTTATAATTGTTTGAGTAAGTACTGGTACTGCTTGTTTAACAGATATTAATTTTTTATTACTATTTGTCATTATATATGTACCACCACTTAAATTTGACCCAATAACCGGAATTTTATTTACTGTAGTACCAGTAATATTATTCGTAACATTGGTAATTATATTATTAATATTTACTAATTCATTTAATCTTATTCCATTAACACTTAGTGTACCACTATTTGCAATAGCAATACCTCTGTTTTTCTGATATGTATTATTAACATTTCCGTTTTTAAAGTCTTTTAATCCATTTGAATCATATGTTACTTGTTTCTGAAAAAATCCTGCTCCTTGAATAGTATGTGAATCTACTTTTAATAATTCTCCATTTAACATTATATAACCAGCAGAAACGATATAACTAGCCACATCACATCCACTAACAATAAAATCCGTACCCCAAGCTAATAATAAATTATTAAAAGCATCACGATACGAATCATCATTAAATCTTATATCATCGAGTTTAAAAGGCTCACCACCAAAAAAATTAGTCAAATATTTATTCATCTAATATCTATTTTAAATAAATAGTATTATTCATAAAAAACAATAATATTATAATACACCTAAAATTTTAAGACTACTATAACCAACTACATAGCTATCAGACATATCAAAATTGACAGAATCGAGTTTATTATTACGATTATATTTCCATTTAACATCTGGTTCTAATTCACTAACTTTCTTTTGAATATATTCTTTCTTTTCAGGAGATTTCCAACCTTTAGGAAAAGATAATACTTGTTTCATATCGCCTTTTTCTTTAACCAATTTAATAAATTCGGGCAAGAATAATTTTCTACTATCATGAACAGAAATTTTTATTGGCGGATTATTAAATATTTTATATAAAAGATATCTACACATACCATTAAATGATAATAAAAGACTTGTTGTATTAATATTAACAGGTGTTGAACTTAATGGTTCTTCAATAAAAACATTCTTAATATATCCATTATATTGTTTTTCTATTCTTTCTTTAAATGCAATAGCATATTCATTGAAAATATCTGCTTTGTATACATCTCTATCTTCTGGTGGTATTTCTTTATTTCTATCTAATTCAAGATAATCCATTTCAACCATTTTACCATTAGAATCCCAAAGAGTCCATCCAATAGTACTTGTTGATGCATCTAATGACCAATAAAAAACTTCTTCAAGCATATATTAAATTTTTTCTTTATTATCGTCAATTAATTTTTGAATTTCTTTCGGACTCTTCATAAATAATTTAATAAGATCTTCAACAACCTTACCAATCTTTAAATTTTTTCCTCTACAAAAAACTTTAAATTTACTATGAACCTCTCCTTCAATAATTATACTTTTTGATAATTCTTTTTCATCATTACTCATTATATTATTTTTTTAAATTTGTTATATATTATTTATTTTTTTATATAAATAGTAAAAATTTATAAAAAAATATAATTATTAATAATTATTTTGTAACATAAAATTACATCCATACGTATATAATATATAAAAATAATAAAAATTTTATGAAAAAAATATTTGCAATATTAATTTTAAGTGTTTTAATAGTAAATATAAAAGCACAACCATTAACTTCTGAAGACAGAAAATATTTTACTATAAACATTATTTCATCGGGAATATTAAGTGGTGTTGGTTCAAGTATGCATAAGCACAAGAATGAAACTCTTGGACATGCTTTTATTAATGGTTTTTGGAGAGGATGTACTAGTGGAACATTAAATGTTATAAGTAAAGAAATATTATCAGTTCAAGCACAAAAATATTATATTAATTGGAAACTTTGTTGGAGTTCTAAAATCATTAATAGTTTTTCAAACACTATTCAATATAATGCAATAAATAATAATAAATATTTATTAAGTAATTATTCAATAAATATTGGCTTTATTAAACTAAGTATTAATAATAAAATTCAAATCGAACCTATTTCATTAGCATCCTTTGTATATTTATATGCTAATACAAAAAGTTTAAATTTAGTTTATAGTGTTAAATCTGGAGTTCCTATTTTTGAACACAAAGTTCATCAGTTTAAAGAAGGCTTAACATTAGGACAAAATATAAGTATAGTAAAAAATGCATATCCATTTCCAGCTAATACTATTTGTCATGAAATAGTACATACATATCAAAGACTAGAGTGGAGTAACATTAACAATTATTTTAATATTTATAAAAATTTTGAAAATTATAAATTTATTCATAATGATTTATCAATGTTCGATATTATGTATTATACACAAAATAAAACTGTTGGGTATTCTAAGAACTTTTTTGAAAATGAAGCATTCTATTATGCACACTTAATAAATTTAAATAATTAAAAATCTAGTCCTAATACAATAGTTCGAGCAATACTATTATTCTTACTAATAGGGTTATTTAATTTACCAATAGCAACTAAATTGCCAAGATTATCATATATTCCAACTTCAGATATTTGAACAGACGATATTTGATCCCATGTGAGATTAGTTGTTGAATTAAATTCATTTAAAGATAATGATACTGCGATATCTGACGAATATGCTATTGCTTCTATTTCTGTAGAAACATTTCCAAAAAATACTTGTTCTTCACCAAAACTTAATTTATTATTATCAATAGGTAAATTTATTGGGTAATTTAAATATGTTAAGTCATATATTGGAGCAGTATTATAATCACCAAGATTAATATTAAATGTTACAAGTTCTAAGTCACTTGGTGATAATGTTTGATTGCTAACTATTCCATTTATTTGATTGGTTACATCAAATTTTCTCCATTGATCAGAAAAGGGTTTTATATCATTAACATTATTAAATATATTATTATTAACATATTGAACAAGTCCGTATATTCTTTTAGCACTCCATCCTTTACCATTATTGACATTTTGACCACTTAAAAACGGAAAATTAGATGCAGACTTGAAATAAAAATTAATATTTTTATTTGATATACTATCTGTTGTTAGTTTTTGTATATAATTACAATGAATAGAACTACTATACCCTAAATCACCATATAATGGTGTTGACTCATAATCATCTGTTTCAAATCCATATGTAAAAAATACTGTATATCCGTTTAGCATTTATATTAATTTTATTATAAATAGTAATATTATTAATTACTACATGATGGTTCATCATATGTTGAATTATCAATTAAATCAGTCCTAGTATCTAATAAATCGACATTAACATAACATAGAAAATCAAATACTCTTTTATTATATTCATCTATTGGCATTACACTTAGTTGTGTTGTTGTTATTCCGCTATATGAAAATTTATAAATATTTCCATTATCAGTAGTACCAGAAAATGAATTTAATAAATTATAATTCACCACATTATTATTTACATATGTTGTTCCACTTGGGTATGACTCATTTACTTGTAATATATATTTTCTTGCAATGCCCATGTTATGAATATTTATCTATTGTTCCATGTATGCCACAGCTCCATCCTAATGATGTAGATATCATCTTTATACTTAATATTTGTTGTGTCGTATTACTATTTTGTTGAGTCCAAGTCAAACCACCATTATTAGTTGTGATTATTTTACCTCCAAAACCACAAGCCCAACCATTATTTGCATCAACAAAATATACTGATCTTAAATTATTTGTTATTGTACTATTTTGTTGAGTCCAAGTAATACCGCCATTAGCAGTATGAATTATTTTACCATTATTACCAGCAGCCCAACCATTATTATTATCAACAAAATGTATTGAGTACATATTTACTGTAGTAAAACCAGTTTGTGCAGTCCAAGTTACTCCACCATTATTTGTGTGAGCAATTATATTATTAAAGGAACCATCATTTCCAATAGTCCATCCATTATTATTATCAATAAAAATGATTGAATATAAATTATATGCAGTTATACTACTTTGTGCTGCCCATGTACTACCACCATTAGCAGTATGTAAAATTACTCCACCAGTTCCACAAGCCCAACCATTATTTATATTAATAAAATTAATGCTTAATAATTGTGTTAATGTTGTACTATTTTGTTGAGTCCAAGTTGCGCCTCCATTGGTAGTATGCAATATTTTACCATTAAAGGTGCTAATCCATCCATTATTATTATCAATAAAGTCAATTGCTGCCAAACTATCAGCAACACCACTTACTTGTGTAGTCCAATTAGTACCGCCATTTGCAGTATGAAGTATTGTTCCAGTATCGCCACAAGCCCAACCATTATTTGAACTACTAAATGATATGCCATACAATGAATTTGTAACTGGTGTACTTTGTATATTCCATCCACTTGCAAAATTATTTAATATTGAAACATTATATACAATAAAACAATTTGATGAACTTGTATCATATAATGTTATCGTATAATTATTTGCAGTTAAATTACTAATAATTGTTGTATTACCACTATATTTATTAAAATAAATTGGCGTAGTATTTCCACTTGCTTTTATTTCAACAAAAACTGCTGCTAATGGATCACCATTAACTAAATTAGAAATTATTATTGAGCCAAAACCACCTGATGACATAACATCTGTTTTAGTTATAGTAGCGTTAATAATGCATTGTGGACAACTACTAACACTTATATTAAATCCAACAACAGGAGCAGGTAATGTCCATGATCTATTAGATTTATATGACATAGCAAATAATAACTCTTGATCTTCAATAACAAATAATTTTAAATTATTAAATACTTTACCTACAACGTTACCATTATTATCAGCTAAATCATAATATATTGTATTTAAAGAATGACCACTAATACTACCAATTAATGTTTTTTGTACTCCAGTTGCTTTAAAATTAACACCCATCGTCATACCAGTACCTGCATTATGCCACATGATAGTGGGTAATTTTAATGTTGGTGTGTCTAAATATAATTCTTCGCCATAATCATTACCAATAGAAGTATTTGTATAATGAATTATACCTAAATTTTTATTTATTGGTATTTGGTTTTGTATATATGAAACAAAACCTGCATAACCATTAGTATTAAAACTTCCGTATTTTTTATTATTTGATAATATTCCAGCAATTTCTTCAGTAAAAACAATTGACATATTCCAGAAAGGAAAATTATTAATGTTCAATGCAGTATTCTCAAAAAACGAAAAAATACCATCACTAATACTATTTAATGTAGTACCAGTAGAATTAAAATAATTATTATATAATATAAAAGCACCAGCATTAATACCATTTCCAAAACTATTAAAATTAGGCAATTCTTTATCAATCGTAACAATTAAATTATTACTATTTAAACTTCCACTAACAATACTAATAATTTTATAAAATAAACAAGGCATTGGGTTTTTAATATCAACACTATAATTATCAGTAGAAACATTGCCTGGATTTGACCATCTTATAAAGACATAATCATTAACACTTGGCTCTAGTAACGATGCGCCATATGATGCAGATTTATATAATTTTAATGTTGTTCCGCCATTTACTTCATTAACGTGTATAGAAATATCTGGTTGTTTAAAATGTAAAGGATCTGTTAATATTGTTACATTATTACCTGTTACTGAATTAAAAAATCCATA
>Ga0265319_1000308_pt1 | contig 36208 bp, 39 predicted proteins | sample 4824metaG_FD_192443 | JGI IMG/M metagenome (GOLD analysis project Ga0265319, IMG submission 192443) | Rhizosphere microbial communities from Carex aquatilis grown in University of Washington, Seatle, WA, United States - 4-8-24 metaG | ecosystem: Host-associated > Plants > Roots > Rhizosphere >...
TCCCCACCGCAGAACACCGGTGCTCCTCTTGTTCGTCGTCGCGCTGATGCCCGCGGCCTTCACGGCCGAGGCTCCCGCCTCGTCTCCTCAGCCTCCATGCCGGCCGGCGGCGTTCACCGGAAGCACCACGCCGTTCCCCGGCGGATCGAGCGCTCATGCGTCGCGATGCGTCAGGCGCAAGCCGCCGATCTGCCGCGACCTGCGCGGCCCTCGAGGCCGCCGCGGCGCCACGGGCACGAAGGGCGCTACCGGAGCGCAGGGCGCCCGGGGACAGACGGGCGCGACCGGCTCCGCCGGAGCCGTGGGCCCCACCGGCTCAGCCGGCCCGGCCGGCCCCGCCGGCCTCATCGGACCGATCGGGCTGCCCGGTGCGCCAGGACCGGCTGGGCCGCCGGGTCTCCCGGGCGAGATCGGCGCCACGGGCCCATCCGGTGCCACGGGCCCACCCGGCCCTACGAGTCCACCCGGCGCCACCGGTCCGGTGGGTCCCGCCGGCTCTCCGGGGAGAGACGGGACGGACGGCGCGCCGGGCCCGATCGGCCCGCCGGGCCCAGCCGGACCGCCGGGACCGGCCGGTTCGAACGGACTGGCTGAGTACGCCTCCATCTACAACCTCGGCAGCGAGGTCGTGCCGCTCGAAGGCGACGTCACCTTCGACTCCAACGGCGTGCACACCCCCGGCATCGCCCACGCGCTCGGCGGCGCCGGGATCACGCTGGCGAATGCCGGCACCTACAGCGTCGCGTACTCGATCTCCGCCACCGAACCGAGCCAGTTCGCGCTGTTCGTCAACGGAGCGACCCTCGTCCCGGGCACGATCTACGGCTCCGGCGCCGGCACCCAGCAGAACGCCGGACAGACGATCGCCACCTTCGCCGCCGGCGACGTCCTGACGCTCAGGAACCACACCTCAGCCGCAGCCGTCGGCCTCGCGACGCCCATCGGTGGAACCCAGCCGAGCACAAACGCGTCCATCATGATCGAGAAGCTCGACTAGCTCGAGTTGAGCGCGCTCGCGGGCAGCACGTAGCGCGCGGGGGCGGAGCCGACCGGCGCGGAGCGCGCGTTCGCGCGCTCCGCATACAGGCCGCGACCCTGCGACACGGTGGCATCGCTGCACGGCTCGCCGCCCGCGCGGAGGATCCACGCCTCGATCTCCGCGCAGTCGGAACCCTCCGCGAGGACCGCAGCGCGCTCGACTGTGTGCGTGCCCGAACCACTCGGGCGCGCGAGGCGCACGACGATCGCTCGGATCGCCTTCTCCTCGATCATCGAAGCTGCTCGCTGCGAGCGGCGGCCCCGGACGGTCGCCGAGATCTCGCCGGCAGGCTGTGGTCGGCCTCCTCGCCAGCCGCACACCAGACCACGGCCGCACGACGGCTCGCCGCCGCCGCCTTCAGTCGCCGCTGCTCGGCTCCGTAGCTCACAACCTGCTCGGCCAAGCGTTGCTGCCTGTTGGACGTGACGGCCCTGTCCATGACGGCGATTCCTCAATCCGCTCCACGAAAGAGGCCGGCCATGCGCTGACTGGGAGCGGTGCGCCAGCGCGACGAACCTCACGTCTGATGGTAGTCGTTCTCCCTCGGCTGCGGGAGCCCGTCGGCCCGCGCGCTCAGCCCGCCGGCGCCGGCTGCATCTGCATCACGGTGAACGACGCTCCCTGCGGATCGACCAGGCCGGCGAAGCGGCCGATCGGCATGTCCATCGGCTCGTTCGTGACGGTCGCCCCGAGCTCGCGTGCCTTCGCCACCGTGCCGTCGCAGTCGGCGACCGCGAAGCACACGCTCCAGTGCGGCGGGATCTCGGGCGAGAACCACGGCTCGCTCATCTCCATCATGCCGCCGACCGGTCTGCCGTCCAGCTCCCACACCGTGTAGCTCTCGGGCGCGCCCTCGAACTGCGGGCGGCCCGGGTCCCAGCCGAACACGGCCGGGTAGAACGCCTTGCCGGCGGCCTCGTCGCGCGTGAGCACCTCGTTCCAGCAGAGCGAGTTGGGCTCGTTGACGAGGTCCGCGCCGGCGAACGTCTTCGGCTGCCAGACACCGAACACCGCGCCGACCGGATCGACGAAGAACGCCATCCGCCCGATGTCCATCACGTCCATCGGCTCCACGAGCACGCTGCCGCCGGTGGCCTTGACCTTCGCCGCCGTCTCGTCGGCGTCGGCAACGCTGATGTACGTCGACCAGGCGGTCGGCTGCCCCTCCTGCATGTGGCCCATCAGGCCGCCGACGCTCTGGCCGTCCTGCTGGAACATGCGGTAGCCGCCGGTCTCCTCGACCGGTCCCGGCTCGGTCGCCGACCAGCCCATCAGCTCGCCGTAGAACGCCGCGGAGGCGTCCACGTCGGGAGAGGACAGCTCGACCCAGGATGGGGTTCCGGGCGCGTACTCAGGCATCGGTGCTCCTCTGCTCGGCAGTGGGGGTGGTCATCGTCGCATGGCGCGCCGGCCTCGCGGGTGAGGATGTCGTGACGGCTACTTCGTGACGACGATCGTCCCGTCCATCCCCGGATGGATCGTGCAGACGTACTTGATCGTGCCGGCTCTCGTCGGCGTGAACGAGAACGTGCCGCCCTGGCCGAAGTTCTGCGAGGCGATGTGCTCGCCCGACTGCGAGGTCACGTTGTGGTCGACGCTGTCCTGGTTGGTCCAGGTGATCTTCTGGCCGACCTTGACGTGGATCGTCGTGGGCGAGAACGCGATGTTCTTCATCGTCACCGCGACGCCGCTCGTGCTCGCGCCGCCGGTCGACGTGCTCGCCGGCGCCGGCGTGCTCGTGGCAGCGGGTGAGCTGGTCGCGTTGCTGGAGGACTTCGAGCCGCCGCAGCCGGCGAACGCGAGCGCGCCGGCTGCCAGCACGAGAAGGATCGGAAACGGTCGTCGCATCGGAACTGCCCCTTTGTCGCGGATCGAACGCATAAGTCTTCCCCACCAGACTCCAGCGTGACGCAGACCTTCCGCCGCCTAGGCGATGGAGCCGACGGGAGCGGGGTGCGGCACGCGGTGCGTGGTGGGCGGAAGCGAGAGCGAGACGCGCTGGCCGACCTCGGGCGTCTCGCCGCCGGTCGTGCGGGCGATCAGCGGCGGCGCGTCGGGCGCGTCCTCGCAGCGCAGCTGCACGCGCGCGTCGTGGCCGTAGTACTCGACGGCCGTCACGACCGCCGTCCGCCACGCGGCGCCGTCCGGCGGGCCGAGCCGCAGATCCTCGGGGCGCACGAGCATCAGCCCGTCGTCGGCCGGCAGCAGGTTGGCGTCGCCGAGGAAGCGGGCGGTGTCGGCGTCGGCGGGCGTGCGGTAGAGCTCGCGCGGTGTCCCGGACTGGGCGATGCGGCCGTCGCGCAGCAGCGCGACGTGGTCGGCGAGCGAGAGCGCCTCGTCCTGGTCGTGCGTGACGAGGATCGCGGTCGTGCCGAGCGCGCGCAGCGCGGCGCGGATGTCCGTGCGCGTCTTGTCGCGCAGGTCGGGGTCGAGCGCGCTGAACGGCTCGTCGAGCAGCACGACGGTGGGACGGGGCGCGAGCGCGCGCGCGAGCGCGACGCGCTGCTGCTGGCCGCCGGACAGCTCGTGCGGCCGGCGGCGCTCGAGCCCGTCGAGCCCGAGCGAGGCGATCAGCTCCGCGACGCGCGCGCCGCCGCGCCGCCGCTCCCCGCGCGGCAGCCCGAAGGCGATGTTGGCGTGCACGTCGAGGTGCGGGAACAGCGCGCCCTCCTGCGGCACGTGTCCGACGCGCCGGCGGCTCGCCGCGACGGGCCGCACGCCGTCGTCGACGACCGCCTCGCCGATCCGCACGCAGCCGCGGTCGGCGGCCTCGAAGCCGGCCAGCACGCGCAGCAGCGTGCTCTTCCCGCAGCCGGAGGCGCCGAGCACCGCGAAGAAGGCGCCGGCCGGCACCTCCAGCTCGAGCCCGTCGAGCACGCGCGTCGCGCCGAAGGACTTCTCGAGTCCGCTGATGCTGACGGCGTTCATGACGTGCGCGCGTCGAGCTGGCGGACGAGCAGGTAGGTGGGGATCGCGGAGACGCCGACCATCACCGCCGCGTACGGCGCCGCGGCACCGTACGACAACGCCGACGCGTAGGTCCAGAAGTGCGTCGCGAGCGTCTCGGTGCCGGTCGGGCGCAGCAGCAGCGTCGCCGTCAGCTCGGTCACGGTCGAGAGGAAGACGAGCGAGGCGGCCGCAGCGAGCCCGGGCGCGAGCAGCGGCAGCGTCGTGCGCGCGAACGCGCGCGCCGGCCGGTCGCCGAGGCTCTGCGCGACCTCCTCCAGGCGCGGCGGGATCTGCGCGAGCGCGGCGCGCACGGTCGCCAGCGCCAGCGGCAGGAAGAGGATCGTGTAGGCGAGCACGAGCAGCGCCGGCGTCTGGTAGATCGCGCGCGCCGCACGCACGCTGAACGAGATGAGCGCCAGGCCGATCACGACGCCCGGCAGCGCGCGCGCGAGGTAGCTGCAGCGCTCCAGCAGCGCGCTCAGCGGCGTCGGGTAGCGGACCGCCAGCAGCGCGATCGGCAGCGCGATCGCGATCGTCGCGAGCGCGGCGAGCGCCGCGAGGCCGAAGGTCGTCCCGGCGGCGCCGACGATCGAGCCCGGCGGCAGCGTCGAGGAGCTGCCCTGCGCGATCCAGTAGACGAGCGCGGTCAGCGGCAGCCCGAGCGCGAGCGCGACGAGGACGGCGAGCCCGCCGAGCGCGAGCGGGCGGCTGCGGCCGAGCTGGATGCGCGTGTGGCGCCGCGCCGCGCCGCCGCCGACGCGCGCGTAGCGCGCCCGCCCGCGCAGCCCCAGCTCGCCGCCGAGCACGACGACCGAGATCGCGACGACGACGAGCGACAACAGCGCCGCGCTCGCGCCGTCGAAGCCGAGCTGGTACTCGGAGTAGATCTCGACCGCGAACGTCGGGAAGCGCAGCTGCGCGAACGCGCCGTACTCCGCCAGCAGGTGCAGCGCGATGATCAGCGCGCCGCCGAGCGCGGCGAGCCGCACCTGCGGCACCGAGACGCGCCAGAAGGTGCGCCAGCGCCCGAGGCCGAGGCTCTGCGCCGTCTCCTCCAGGGCAGGGTCGCCGGCGCGCAGCATCGCGGCGGCGGGCAGGTAGACGAACGGGTAGTAGGCGAGCGTCGTCACCAGCAGCGCCGCCCAGAAGCCCTGCATCGAGGGGAAGAACGAGACCCACCCGAAGCTGCTCACGAACTCCGGCACCGCGAGCGGCAGCACGAGCAGGACCGTCCAGACGTGTCGCCCCGGGATGTCCGTGCGCTCGACGCACCACGCCGCTGCGACGCCGGCGACCGAGCAGGTGACGGTCGCGGCCGCCAGCAGGCCGAGCGTGTTGGCGAGCAGGCCGCCGACGCGCGGGCGCACGAGCAGGTGCCAGGCCGCGCTCGCGCTGACGCCGCGCGCCTCGAGCACGACGAACACGATCGGCACGATCGCCAGCGCGGCGCCGAGCAGGCCCGCCAGCAGCAGCGCGCGCGGGGTCCGCCGCGCGCGCCGCGCGCGCCGGCCGAGGATCGCGGGTGCGTCGACCGCGCTCACCACGCCTCCGCTACAGCAGCCCGACCTGTTGCAGGTCCTGCAGCGCGTCTCTGCCGTCGCCGAGCTGCTCGACGGTCAGCTGCGGCGGCTGCAGCTGGGAGAACGGCTTGAGCGGGCGGCGCGTCGTCACGCCCGAGCCGAGCGGATACTCATAGCTCTCGCTCGTGGCGACGATCTCCTGCGCCGGGCGGCTCACGAGGTAGGCGAGGAAGCGCTGGGCGTCGGCTGCATGCGCGCTGGACTTCAGCACGGCGGCGCCGGAGACGTCGACGAGCGCGCCGGGGTCGCCGCCGCCGAAGTAGTGCAGCGCGGAGACCGTCTTCGACGCGCCGACCTCGTCGCGCAGCCGGTACCAGTAGTAGTGGTCCACCAACCCCGTCGCGACCTCGCCGCGGTTGACGGCCGCGATCAGCGCCTCGTTGTCGTCGTAGACCTTCGCGTTGTCCTTCAGGCCCTGCAGCCATCTCAGCGCGGCCGCCTTGCCGTCGAGGATCGAGACGGCGGTGATCAGCGGCTGGAAGTCCGTCTCGGTCGGCGCGAAGCCGACGCGGCCCTTCCAGGCCGGCCCGGCGAGGTCGAGCAGCGACGCCGGCAGCTGGCTGGCCTTCACCTGCTTCGTGGCGTAGGCCAGCACCGCCGAGCGCGCCGACAGTGCAACCCAGTCGCCTCTCGGGGCGTTGAAGCGGGTCGGCACCTTGGCGAGCGTCGCGGAGGCGACGGGCGCCAGCAGTCCCTGCTGCTCGAGCACCGTCAGCGCCGGCGGGTTCTCCGCGACGAACACGTCGGCGGGCGACGCGGAGCCCTCGCGCAGGATCTGATTCGCGAGGCTCGCCTCATCGTTGGAACGCAGGTCGACGTGCACGCCGGTGCGCCGCTCGAAGTCCGCCACGAGCCTGCTCATCGTCTGCTCGTGCTGGCCGCTGTAGACCGTGATCGACCCCGCCCCCGCCGTCGTGGCGTCGCCGCCCGCGGACGCGCCGCCGCAGCCGCTCACCAGCGCGACCGCCCCGACCACCGCACACAGACCCGCTACGACCCGACCACCACTCGACGACGACAAGACCGAACGACCTCCTGAGCACGAACGCATTAGGGCTACCGAACAGTGCGTAAGGCTACCCTAATTCGTGGGGCCGAGGTCCGTCAATAGGCGGCTATCGGTCGGGGCCTCCGGGCGCGAGCTCGCGCAGGACGCGGTCGACGAGCGCTTCGAGGTCGTTCCACGCGTCCTCCGCAGGGTGGCTCCCGACCGGGATGGCGGCGTGCTCGAAGTCACGCCGCACGCCTTCCAGCAGATCTCGTGCCCGGCTCGCGCGCATGTATTCCGACAGCTCGTCGAGACCGGGGTCGCGCAGCCAGCGCCGCACCTTGCGCAGGCCGGCGAGCAGTTGCGGCCAGGCGCGCTCCTGAGGCAGATCCCCGCTGTCGATCGCGAGCAGTCCCGCCCAGGCCGCGCGATCGATCTGGTAGCGCTGCTCGTTGCCGACCGTCCACAGCGCGACGACGCCGGCGGCGTGCAACGACGCGAGCGCATCGTGCACGTTGCGCTTGGCGAACCCGGCCGAGCGCGCGACCGCCTGCGCGCTCACGGCCGGCGCGTCGACCGTCAGCAGGAAGCGGACGACCTCTGCACGCACACCGACCCCGAGCAGCTCGCGCAGCCGGAACGCAAGGTTGATCCCAGCCCGCAGGTCCGGGCGGACCGCCTTTCCCGTCGGCTTCGCCTCGGGTCGCAGCAGTCCGGCGGCCGCGAACGCCGAGTCGGAACCGCGGACGCTCACCGTCAGGCCGGGGAACAACGGCTCCGGATCGCCCACAGGCTTCGGGGCGGGCCTCGACGTCAAGCGTGCGCGGGGGCGGCGCCGTGCCAGCCAGCCGAGCGCGCCGGCGAGCAGTCGCTCGTCGTCCGGCCCGACGCACACCGCGCGCAGCCGGCGCACGCTCAGCAGCGCCTCGTTGACGAGCAGCCAGTCGAGCAGCTCGTCGAACAGCCGAGGATCGTCGCGCGCGACCTCCAACGTGAAGACGACGAGCGCCTCCGGATCCTGCGCCCACGGGCTGTGACGATGCGGCAGCGCCAGGACGCCCATCTGCGCCCACTCGTCCCAGGCGAACGCGAGCAGCCCCTCGTCGAGCCGCCGGCTAAGAGCCGAGGGACGCATCGTCGACTCCCAGTGCCGCCAGCACCTGGCCGAGCACTCTCCGGTAACCCTCCGAGGGATCGTGCGTGCGGGTCCAGCGCGCTGCGGCGAGCAGCTCCTCGCCGGTCGGACCCATCGCGCGCAGGTCCGCCTCGTGCTTGCCTGCCCCCTGGTCGACCGTCGCGTAGAGCTTGAAGTGGATCTGGTCGAAGCGCGACGCGTACCAGACTGTCAGCGCAGGCCCGTGGTCGCGGCGCTGCGCGCGGCCGAGGAACCCTTCGGGGAGCCCGAAATCCAACAGCGAAGCCGGCCCGGCGTTGAGCCAGTCGTCAGGCAGCGCGAAGTCGCGGGCGACGCGGTCGCGCGCGATGCGCAGTGCCTCCGGCAACGGATCGACGGTTCGCAGCGTGTCCCCCTCGCGCAGCGCGACGACATCGACGTCGCGCGTCGGACGCGTCACCAATCCGAGCGCGAGCAGACCCGAACCGCCGACCACGACGAGCTCGTACGACGCGCCCGCGTCCGCCAACTGCTCGCCGAGCGCACTCAGGAGGCGATCAGCGTCGGCCAATGTCGCGATGTTCATCATCTCGATACAGGATGATGGACATCTCGTGCCTCGCTGTCAACCTTCGCCGACCATCGCGACCGGCTCGCGACCGTAGAGTCCCCGCTCGTGGACATCGGCCTGATCGTGGCGATCCTGCTGGCGGTCGCGTTCGCGGTGACGAACGGGCTGCACGACGCGTCGAACGCGATCGCCGCGCTCGTGGCCACGCGCGCCGCGACGCCGCGTCAGGCGATCGTGCTGGCAGCGATCTTCAACCTGCTCGGGCCGCTGCTGCTCGGCGCCGCGGTCGCCGACACGATCGGCGGCATCGTGATGACGTCGGCGTCGAGCACGATCGCGGTGATCGCGGCCGGGCTGGCGGCTGCGGTGGGATGGAACCTCACCACCTGGCGGCTCGGGCTGCCGTCCAGCTCCGGCCACGCGCTCGTCGGCGGCCTCGTCGGCGCGAGCCTGCTCGAGGGCGGGATCCACGCGGTCAACTGGGGCGGGATCGAGCACGGGCGGCCGGTCGGCGTCTTCGGCGTGTTGATCGCGCTCGCCGTCGCCCCTCCGCTCGGGGCGCTCGCCGCCCTCCTGCTGATCCGTGCGCTGCGCCGGCTCGCCCGCCGCGCGACGCGGCGCTGGCACAACCCCGTCCGCGGCGGCGAGTGGGCGATGTCGTCCGCGCTCGCCTTCAGCCACGGCGCGAACGACGCGCAGAAGTCGGTCGGCGTGATCGCCGCACTCCTGGTCGCCGGGGGGAAGATCGACAGCCTGTCCGCCGCGCCGACGTGGACGAAGGTCGCCTGCTCCGTCGCGCTCACCGCCGGCACCGCGCTTGGCGGATGGCGGATCATTCGCACCGTGGGCCGGCGCATCTACCGCATCCAGCCGATCGAGGGCCTCGTGAGCCAGACCGCCTCCACGGGCGTGATCCTCGGCGCCTCGCTCGTCGGCGCGCCCGTCGCGACGACCCAGGTGGTCGCCTCCTCGATGGTCGGGATCGGCCTGGGGCGGCGGCGCTGGCATCACGTGCACTGGGCGGTCGTGCGCCAGATGGGGATCGCCTGGATCGTGACGATGCCCGTCACCGCCGCGCTCGCCGCAGCCGCCCTCGCACTCTGGCAGGCGGCGACATGAGACCCGGCTGGTTCCTGCCCGAGACGCCCGACGTGCTCGGGCTGCTGCACCGTCAGGTCGCGGTCACGATCGAGGGCGTCGACGCGTTCGCCGCGTGGGCGGCCGGCGACGCCGCGGCGGCGAGCGCGCTGCGGGATGCCGGGGGCGCCGGGGACGTCGCCAAGCGCGATCTGCTTGGCGCGCTGCGCGCCGCGTTCGTGCTCCCGCTCGAGCCGGAGGACGTGTTCGCCCTCTCGCGCGCGATCGACCGGATCCTCAGCGAGACGCGCGGCGTCGTCAACGAGTCGGAGGCGATGGCCAGCCCGCCGGATGCCGGCATCGCCCAGATGGCGAGACTGCTCGGCGACGCGCTGCGGCACCTGGACGAGGCGATCGCACGCCTGCACTCCGACGGCGACGCCGCGACCGACGCGGCCGACGCGGCGATCGCGGCCGAGCGCGAACTGGAGGACGCCTATTACAGGGGCATGGCGACGCTGCTCGAGGTCGGCGACCGCACCGAGCGCATCGCCCGCCGCGAGCTGTACCGGCGCTGCGCCCGCATCGGCGAGACCGTCATCGAGGCCGCCGAGCGCGTCGTCTACGCGGTCGTGAAGCAGACCTGAGGCGCTACGCCTTCGAGTAGACCGGGCCTGCGCCCGTCACGGTCTCGCCCTCGGGCGCGTGGCCGTGCGCCATCGCCGGGTGGGCGACCGGCTGGAGCACCGTGAGCGCGACGACGATCGCGAGGAACACGAGCGCGGCGCCGACGAGGTACGCGAGGTGGAAGCCGCCGTTGAGCGCCGAGACCTGCGAGTGGCCCTGGGCGAGCAGCGTCGAGGTGCGGTTCGACGCGAGCGTCGCGAGCACCGCGAGGCCGATCGCGCCGCCGACCTGCGGCGTCGTGTTCGCAAGGCCCGACGCCAAGCCCGCGTCGCTCGGCGTGGCGCCCGACATCGCGAGCTGCATCAGCACGGGGAACGCGAGCCCGGCGCCGAAGCCGAAGAGCACCATGATCGGCAGCAGGTCGACGACGTAGTGCCCGGCGACCGGCGTGCGCGCGAACAGCAGCATCGCGACGCCGATCGCCGCGAGGCACACGACGATGATCTTGCGCGCGCCGAAGCGCATGCTGACCGGCCCCGAGACGCGCAGCGACATCGAGCCCATCACGATCGTCGCGGGCAGGAACGCAAGCCCGACCTCGAGCGGGTCGTAGCCGAGCACGCGCTGCATGTAGAGCGCGCCGAGGAAGAACATCCCGAACATCCCGACGACGAGCAGGCCCAGCACGAGGTTCGCGCCGCTGACGTTGCGCGAGCGGAACAGCCGCAGCGGCATCAGCGGGTTCTCGATGCGCGCCTGGCGCAGCACGAACGCCGTCAGCAGCAGCAGCGACGCGGCGCCGAAGCCGAGCACCTGCCACGAGCCGAAGCCCTTCCCGCTCACCTGCAGGATCGCGTAGACGCCGAGCATCAGGCCGCTCGTCATCATCACCGCGCCCGGCAGGTCCGCGCCGGCGGAGAGGCCGATCCCCGGGCGCGCGGCGACGAGGCGACGCGCGAGCAGCGCGGTTGCGATGCCGATCGGCACGTTGATGAAGAAGATCCAGTGCCAGTTGATCGACTGCGTGATCACGCCGCCGAGCAGCAGCCCGATCGAGCCGCCCGCCGAGGCGACGAAGCCGTAGACGCCGATCGCCTTCGCCTGGTCGCGCGGCTCGGGGAACATCGTGACGATCATCCCGAGCACGACCGCGGAGGCGAACGCGCCGCCGATCCCCTGCACGAAGCGCGCGCCGATCAGCAGGGCCTGGCTCCGCGAGAGGGCGCACAGCAGCGACGCGCTCGTGAAGATGCCGAGGCCGATCAGGAAGATGCGCCGGTGGCCGAGCAGGTCGCCGATGCGCCCGCCGAGCAGCAGCAGACCGCCGAACGCGATCAGGTAGGCGTTGACGACCCACGCGAGGTTGGTCTGCGTGAAGTGCAGGTCGTCCTGGATCGAGGGCAGCGCGACGTTCACGACGGTCGCGTCGAGCACGATCATCAGCACGCCCGTGCACAGCACGTAGAGCGCCAGCCAGCGCGTCCGGTCGGTCGTCTCGGCGGCGGTCACTGCGGCTCCCTCGGTCGGCATCATGACCGGAGTCATATCACAAGGTTGGAACTTCCAACTACGAGAATGGTTTTACCTATGACGTGGTAGCCTCCACCTATGGCTGGAAAGCGGAGCTACGGCGACGCCTGCGGCATCGCCCGCGCCCTCGACCTCGTCGGCGAGCGCTGGGCGCTGATGGTCGTGCGCGAGCTGCTGCTCGGACCCAAGCGCTTCACCGACGTCCGCGCGGGCCTGCCGCACGTGAGCCCCGACGTGCTCGCCCAGCGCCTGCGCGATCTCGAGCAGGCCGGCGTCGTCCACCATCGCAGACTGCCGCCGCCGTATGGGTCCCAGGTCTACGAGCTGACCCCCCGCGGCCGCGCGCTCGAGCCGGTGCTGATCGAGCTGGGGCGCTGGGGAGGCGCCAACGCGCCCGAGCCCAGCGACGACATGTGCATGAGCCTCGACGCCTACGTCGTCTCGCTGCGCACCCTGTTCGACCCGCAGCGGGCCGGCGACTACTGCGCGCGCGTGGAGCTGCACCTGGGCGAGGAGCGCTTTCGCGTGGTCATCGCCGACGGACAGATCGAGGCCGGGCGCGGCGAGTTGCCGGAAGCCGACGCCGTCGTCGAGTCCGCGGATCCGAAGACGCTGATCGACGTGCTCCACGGCCACCGCCCGCTCGCCGCCGCGCTCCAGGCCGGCACGATCTGCCTCTCCGGCGACAAGCGCAAGGCGAAGCGCTTCACGCAGCTGTTCCCGCTGCCGGCCGCCGCCGCCTGATCCGGCCGGTAGCCCGCGCGGACGACGGAAACGTCCGTGATGCGACGCACAGACGGGAGCGCCCGCGTGGCCTACCGTCGTTGGCGCAGTCCTACGCAGTCCCGAACGAACGACAAGGACCCCGTCATGATCCGCCTGCTCAAGAGCCTGCTCCCGCGCGAGCCGCTCCCGGCCCACGTCCACTTCCACCTGGACGACAACGGCAACGAGGTCTGGTGCGACGAGTCGGCCTGCCGGCCCGCCCGTCGCCCGCCGCATCCGCTGGTTCCGGCGCGCTGGTAAGGGTTGAGGCGCGCCCGCCCGGCGCTCCTCAACCTTCCCACGCCCGTGTCAAGGTTGGCGCAACCGCTGCTAGGATCGCGGGAATGCGCGACTACCTCGATGCGATCCGCCGCAGAATCGTCGTCTTCGACGGCGGCATGGGCGCCACCCTGGAGCAGTTCGACCTGACGCAGGCCGACTACGGCGGCCTCGCGGGCAAATGCCACGAGGCGCTCGTGCTGCACCGCCCCGACGTCATCGAGGGCGTGCACGCGGCGATGCTCGACGCCGGCGCGCAGGTCGTCGAGACCGACACGTTCCAGGCCTCGCGCCTCAAGCTCGACGAGTGGGGCCTCGCCGACCACACACACGAGATCAACGTCAAGGCGGCCCAGATCGCGCGCAGAGCGGCCGGCGAGTCGCGCTACGTCGCCGGCTCGATCGGCCCGACCGGCTTCCTGCCCGCGTCCGACGACCCGACGCTCGGCAACATCTCGTTCCGCGCGCTCGTCGACGTCTTCGCCGAGCAGGCCAGAGGGCTCGTCGAGGGCGGCGCCGACCTGCTGATCATCGAGACCGCGCAGGACATCCTCGAGGTCAAGGCCGCGATCTTCGGCGCGCGCGAGGCGTTCAAGGCGACCGGCACGGCGCTGCCGATCCAGTGCTCCGTCTCGCTGCTGCCCAACGGCGGCAAGATGCTGCTCGGCACCGACATCAGCGCCGTCCTGACGACGCTGACCGCGCTCGACATCCAGGTGATCGGGCTCAACTGCTCGACCGGCCCCGAGGACATGCGCGACGCGATCCGCTTCCTCGGCGAGTTCTCCCCCATCCCCGTCCACTGCATCCCGAACGCGGGCCTGCCGCTGCAGGGCCCGGACGGCGAGACGATCTTCCCCGAGAAGCCCGAGCCGCTCGCCGCCTCGCTCGGCGAGTTCGTCGAGCGCTACGGCGTGAACGTCGTCGGCGGTTGCTGCGGCACGACGCCCGAGCACATCCGCGCGATCGCGGAGCGCGTCAAGGACCTGACGCCGCAGCCGCGCCCGGCCGCCCGCCCGCCGCACGTCTCCTCGATGATCGCCGCCACGCAGCTCGCGCAGGAGCCGCGCCCGACGATCGTCGGCGAGCGCGTCAACTCGCAGGGCTCGCGCAAGGCGAAGGCGATGCTGCTGGCCGACGACTACGACGGCCTCCTCCAGATCGCCGAGAACCAGGTCGAGGGCGGCGCGCACATCCTCGACCTCTGCGTCGCGCTGACCGAGCGCCAGGACGAGGCCGAGCAGATGGCGACGCTCGTCAAGAAGGTCTCGCTGTCCCTCCCCGCGCCGATCCAGGTCGACTCGACCGAGCCCGACGTGATGAAGGCCGCGCTGGAGCAGATCCCAGGCCGCGCGATCGTCAACTCGGTCAACCTCGAGGCGGGTCGCGACAAGCTCGACCACGTCGTCCCGCTGTGCATCGAGCACGGCGCCGCGCTGATCGCGCTGACGATCGACGAGGAGTCGATGGCCAAGACGCGCCAGCGCAAGGTCGACGTCGCCCGCCGCATCCACGGCTACGTCTGCGACGAGCACGGGATGGACCCGCAGACGCTGATCTTCGACGCGCTCACGTTCACGCTCGCGACCGGCTCGGACGAGTTCAAGGACTCGGCGATCGAGACGATCGAGGGGATCCGCGAGATCAAGGCCGCGCTGCCCGGCGTGCTGACCTCGCTCGGCGTCTCCAACGTCTCGTTCGGCTTCGGCAGAGCCGCGCGCGAGGTCCTCAACTCCGTCTTCCTGCACCACTGCGTCGAAGCGGGCCTCGACCTCGCGATGGTCCACCCCGCCGACATCACGCCCTACTCCGAGATCCCGGACGTCGAGCGCGACCTCGCCGACGACCTCGTCTTCAACCGACGCGACGACGCGACCCAGCGCTTCATCGAGCACTTCGAGGAGAAGGGCGAGTCGGCCGAGGACGAGAAGGCCGACCCGACCGCCGGCATGGAGCCCGAGGAGGCGCTGCACTTCCACATCCTGCGCCGCAAGAAGGACGGCGTCGAGGACTGGATCGACAAGTCGGTCGAGAAGATCGGCGCGGTCCCGACGCTCAACGACGTGCTGCTGCCCGCCATGAAGGAGGTCGGCGACAAGTTCGGCGCGGGCGAGCTGATCCTCCCCTTCGTGCTGCAGTCGGCCGAGGTGATGAAGAAGGCCGTCGCGCGCCTGGAGAACTACCTCGACCGCATCGAGGGCTACACGAAGGGCACGGTCGTGATCGCGACCGTCTTCGGCGACGTCCACGACATCGGCAAGTCGCTGGTCAACACGATCCTCACGAACAACGGCTACACGGTCGTCGACCTCGGCAAGCAGGTGCCGATCTCGACGATCCTCGACGCCGCGCAGGAGCACAGAGCGACCGCGATCGGCCTCTCCGCCCTGCTCGTCTCGACGTCCAAGCAGATGCCGCTGTGCGTGCAGGAGCTGCACGAGCGCGCGCTGCCGTTCCCGGTGCTGATCGGCGGCGCCGCGATCAACCGCGACTTCGGCCTGCGCATCCTCTACCCGCACGGGAGAGAGGACGACGACGTCTACGAGCCCGGCGTCTTCTACTGCAAGGACGCGTTCGAGGGCCTCGCGAAGATGGACCTGCTCGTCGACGAGGAGGCGCGCGCCGCGCTCGTCGAGAAGACCCGCGCGGCGGCGAGAACGCTGCGCGAGAAGCCGGTCGTCGTGGACGACGGGCCGCCGGTCACCGACAGCTCCGTGCGCTCGGCCGCGCGCACCGACGTGCCCGTGCCGACCCCGCCGTGGTGGGGTGTGCGCGAGGTCGAGGTCCCGCTCGACGAGGTCTACCCGCACCTCGACACGCACGTGCTGTTCAAGCTCCACTGGGGCGGGCGCGGCGTGAAGGGCGACGCCTGGAAGGAGCTCGTCGGCGAGAACTTCCAGCCGCGCCTGGAGCGCATGTGGGCCGAGCAGAGATACCTGCACCCGCGCGCGAAGCTCGGCTACTTCCCGGCCGCCTCGGAGGGCAACGAGGTCGTGATCTTCGACCCCGAGGACCACGAAAAGGAGATCAACCGCCTCGTGTTCCCGCGCCAGCCCAAGCACGACCGCATCTGCCTGGCCGACTTCTACCGGCCGCTGAGCAGCGGCGAGAAGGACGTCGTCGCGCTCCAGGTCGTCACCGCCGGCGACGAGGTCACCGAGCTGATGGCGCAGTTGGAGAGAGACGGCGAGTTCGCCGAGCAGCTGTTCGTCCACGGCCTCGGCGTGCAGACGGCCGAGGGGATGGCCGAGTGGCTGCATGCGAAGGTTCGGAGGGACCTCTCTATCGACCTCGACCAGGGCCGCCGCTACTCGTGGGGCTACCCCGCCTGCCCCGACCAGTCCGAGCACGAGAAGGTCTTCGCGCTGCTCGACGCGCCGTCGATCGGCATGCGCCTGTCGGGCGGCTACGCCGTCGAGCCCGAGCAGTCGACCGTCGCGATCGTCGCCCACCACCCGCAGGCCGTCTACTTCGGCATGAGAAGCGGCTTCCTGCCGAAGGACAAGGCGCCCGACGACATCATCGCCGGCTCCGACCGCGACCCGACGCTGCTCGACGAGGATCCGCGCGAGGGCGCCGTCGAGGCCGAGGTCGAGCGCGCGGCGGACGCCGCGGGCGTCGACTGACCCGACAGCTGCGCGTCGGCGTCAACGCACCCCCGGTTGGGCATACGCCGCACTACGGCGACCAACCGAAGGAGAAGCCACATGGCTGACGACGCGCTGTTCATCGGATGGGGCGCAGTGGTTCGCGGACGCGAGCAGCAGGCGCTCGAGGTGTTCGGCGAGACCGTGGCGTTCTGGCAGGAGGCCCAGGATGCGGGCCGGGTGCAGAGCTTCCAGCCGTGCCTGCTGCAGCCGCACGGCGGCGGGCTGGCGGGCTTCATGCTCGTGCACGGCGCGCGCGCCCAGCTCGACGCACTCGCCGCGAGCCCGGAGTTCGCGCGCGTGATGGCGCGCGCAGGGACGATCGTCGAGGAGCTCGGCGTCGTGCGCGCGTACTGCGGCGAGTCGCTCGCGCAGCAGATGGGCCTCTTCCAGGAGGCATCGTCGGCGCTCGCGGCCGCGTAACCGGAACAACCGCTCGCCGGCCGCGGGAGGCCGGCGGCGGGCCTGCGGCCTACGCCTCGGACGGGGCGGGCTTGGCCGCGTGGGCGTGCGGCCGCGCGCGCAGCTCGACGGGCGCCGTCTGGATCGCGCGCAGGCGCACGTCCTTCCACGACAGGCCCTCCTGCACCAGCGCCGGCATGCCCATGATCACGGCCGTCGCGATCTCGACCGCCTGCAGGATGATCCCGTAGCCGAGCGCGTCGGCCTGGGAAACGCCGTAGCCGCCGCTCAGCACGACGACGCACGCCGCCTGGAAGATGCCGAGGTTCGACGGCGTCGCCGGCAGCACGGCCGTCACGTTGACCGCGAACAGGACGGCCGCGGCCGCGCCGATGCCGGCCTGGTGGTTGAGCCCGAGCGCGACGAGCAGGATGTAGCAGGAGAGCCACTGCAGCCCCCACGCCGCCAGCTGCGCCGCGACCGCCGTGCCGCCGAGCTTCGGCTCGCGGAAGACGGCGAGGCCGGCGCGCACGCGCGCGAGCGCGTCGCGCGCCTGCCCGGTCAGCTCGCGCAGCTTCGCGAAGCGCGAGCGGCGCGCGGCGCTGAGCAGCGGCGGCGCGATCAGCACGAGCGCGAGCAGCAGCAGCGGCGTCACGGCCACGAGCACGAGCGCGCTGCGGTGGCTGCTGAAGAGTCTCACGCTCGAGAACGTGACGACCCCCAGCACCATCAGCGCGAGGATGTTCAACAGCGTCTGCGAGACGATCGTGCCGAGCACGACCGGCAGGTTCTCGCGCGGCCGGCCGCTGCGGCGCGCGACGATCAGCGCACGCGACGGCTCGCCCAGGCGCGCCGGCAGCGTCGCGCTCATCAGCACGCCGATGAAGGTCCCTTGCATCGCGTCGCGCAGGCGCACGCGCCCGCCCGGGATCGCGGCCTTCAGGATCGCGTGCCACGAGATCGCGCGCACGGCCATCGCGGAGCACATCACGCCGAGGCCGACGAGCACCCACGCGGGGCTCGAGCTCAGCAGCGTCGAGACGATCTCGTGGACGCCGATGCGGCGGAACGCGAGCACCGTGCCCACCAGCGCGAGCAGCGCGAACGCCGCCATCGCCGCGCGGCGCGCGAACGCGACCGCCGGGCGGCGACTGCCGGCGGGCAGCGGCGGTTCGAGGCTCGGCAGGCGTTGCGGGCGCACGCGCGGCTGGAGGTCGGCGGGCTGCGCCCCGATCCGCACGGCGGCGCGCTGGAGCGCGCCCTGCGGCGCCGGCGTCGCGATCGCGTCCTCGTAGGCGCCCAGCACCTCGCGCGCGACGTGCGGCCAGGCGAAGCGCTCGGCGCGCTGCCCGGCGGCCTCCCCCATCGCGACGCGCCGCTCGGGCGCGTGCCACAGGTCGCACAGCGTCTCGGCGAGCGCGGTCGCGTCGCCGCGCGGCACGAGCAGCCCGTCGACGCCGTCGCGCACGACGTCGCGGTAGCCGGCGATGTCGGAGGCGACGACCGGCGTGCCGGCCGCGAAGCCCTCCGTCAGCACCATCCCGAAGCTCTCGCCGCCGAGCGACGGCGCGCACAGCACGTCGGCCGACTCGAGCACGCGCTGCTTCTCGGCGTCGTCGATGCGGCCGAGCACGGTCACGCCGCGGTCGTCGAGCAGCAGCGGCTCGACCTCGTCGCGGTTGGCGCCGACGACCGTCAGCTCGACCGGGATGTGCTCGCGCAGCGCCTCGAACGCGCGCAGCAGCACCGGCAGGCCCTTGCGCTCGACCGCCTGGCCGACGAACGCGAGCCGCAGCGGCCCTGCGGCGGACGTCGCGCGCGGCGCGGGCGCACCCGCGTCCGGCACGGCGACGCCGTTGGGGACGATCCGGTAGCGGCCGCCGAAGAAGCGCTGCGCCGTCCAGGCCGCCGCCTCGGAGACGGCGATGCGCACGTGCAGGTGGTTGAACAGGCGCCGCGCGCCCATCGCGCTCGCGAGGTTGTTCGTAACGCGGTTCGTCGAGTAGGCGTGGAACGTGCCGACGAGCGGCAGCCGCGTCGAGACGCACGCGTCCCAGCACAGCATCGGCACGATCGGCTCGTGCAGGTGGACGACGTCGAAGCCGCCCGCGCGCAGCTCGCGCCGCATCTGGCTGAGGCCCGCGGTGCGCGAGCAGAGGTTCGAGACGGCGCCGTTGGCTCTGAAGCCCATCGAGCGCCCGAGCGGGATCAGGTAGTCCGGCACGGGACGGCGCTGCGGCGCGGCGCCGCGATGCAGCACCGCCGACAGGCGATCATCGGGATCGTACGGCGCCAGCACCCGCACGTCGTGACCCTCGGCGATGAAGCGCTCCGCCAGCGCCTCGATGTGCCGGGTCACGCCGCCTGGGTACGTCCACGAGTATGGCGAGACCAACGCAACGCGCATACGCCTCGAATCCTAGCGCGGACTCCGGCCTCTCTCCGCAAATGCGGCGACGCGCTGACGCCCGCGTAACATGCCGGCGCATGTCGGCCGAGTCCCACCTGCGCGCGGCCGACCCGATCCTCGGCGCGCTGCTCGACGCGGTCGGCGTCGACGGGCTCGGCGACGCGCGCGCCGGGCGGCCCGACGACCACTACGGCGCGCTCGTGCGCGCGATCGTCGGCCAGCAGCTGTCGACCAAGGCCGCGCGCACGATCTACCTGCGCCTGACGGAGCGCTACGGCGGCCGCACGCCGACGCCCGCGGAGCTGATCGCCGACGACCTGGACGAGCTGCGCGTCGCCGCCGGCCTGTCGAGAGCGAAGGCGTCGTACCTGCGCTCGCTCGCGGAGCACGTCGTCAGCGGCGAGCTGGAGCTGGAGCGGCTGGACGAGATGCCCGACGACGAGGTCGCCGCGGAGCTGGTCGCCGTGAAGGGGCTCGGCCAGTGGACCGCCGACATGTTCCTGATGTTCCACTTGCAGCGGCCGGACGTGCTGCCCGTCGGCGACCTCGGGATCAGACGCGCCGTCGAGCGCGCCTACGAGCTGCCCGCGATGCCGAACCCGGCCGAGCTGACCGAGATCGCCGAGCCGTGGCGCCCGCACCGGACGCTGGCGTGCCGCTACCTGTGGCGCTCGTTGGACAACGAGCCCACGTAGTCGTCAGACCGCGCTGACCTGCTCTTCGTCCGGCACGCGGAACGAGGAGCCGCAGCCGCAGGCCGCGATCACGTTGGGGTTGTCGACCTTGAAGCCGGCGCCTTGAAGCTCGTCGACGTAGTCGATGACCGAGCCCTGCACGTACGGCAGGCTCGGCTCGTCCACCAGCAGGCGGATGCCCTGGTGCTCGAAGACCTGATCGCCGTCGCGCTGCTGGTCGAACGCGAGCGCGTACTGGAAGCCGGAGCAGCCCCCGCCGCGCACGCCGACGCGCAGTCCGGCGGTCTCGACGTCGCCTGCCTGCGAGGACAGGAACTCACGCACCTTCTCGGCGCCCTTGTCGGTGAGAGTGATCATTGCTTCAGCAAGTATAGCGACCCGTCTCGCTCGCTACCCTTGAGCGCGATGGCAACCAAGGAAGAGCTGAAACAGCGCATCGAGACCGGCATCCCCGGCGCGCGCGCGGAGGTCCACGGCGACGACGGGCACCACTTCGAGGCCGTCGTGGTCGCCCCCGCGTTCGCCGGCCTGTCGCGCCTCGCCCAGCACCGGCTCGTCTACGACGTGTTCGGCGGCGAGCTGGGCGGCAGCATCCACGCCCTGTCCCTGAAGACCAAGGCCGAATGAGGACCCCACCGTGAGCGACGAGACGCAGAACCCCCTCCGCGACGCGATCGAGGACGCGATCAAGTCGAACCCCGTGATCCTCTTCATGAAGGGGACGCCCGAGCAGCCGATGTGCGGCTTCTCCGCCCGCACCGCCGGCGCGCTGCAGACGCTCGAGGCGCCGTTCGCGGCGGTCGACGTCCTGCCCGACCCGCGCATCCGCCAGGAGCTGTCGGCGCTGTCGAGCTGGCCGACGATCCCGCAGCTGTTCGTCGACGGCGAGCTGGTCGGCGGCGCCGACATCGTCGCCGAGATGTACGAGAGCGGCGAGCTGGCGGAGCTGCTCGGGGTCGAGCAGCCCGACGAGGCGGACGCCCCTGCCGAGGCGACATCCGCGGCGCCGCTGTCGATCGAGAACCGGCTCGGCTGAAGGTCGGGCGCCGCGGCGCCCGCGGCTCAGCCGTGCCCGGAGAGGATCCGGCCGATCGCGGGCGGGAGCGAGCGCCCGCCGTGCCGCGGCGGCGCGACCACCACGGCAACGCTCGCGCGCCCGTCGAGCCGCACCTGCTTGTTCAGGTAGGCGTTCCACGTCTGGCCGTCCAGCGAGGCGCGGACGCCGTCGTAGCGTGACGTGCCGAGGAAGCCGGAGACCACCTGGCCCATCGACTGGGCGCCGGGAGCGCTGCCTCCGCCGCCGCCGAACAGCGCGCTCAGGATCGCGAGCGCGTCGCTGCTGGGGGAGCTCGCGTCCTCCAGCGGCGTGCCGATCAGCCGCAGCGCGTGCGGTCCGGGCGAGATCCCGTGCGGGATCCGCAGCGTGAAGCGGACCGTCTGCAGCGGGCCGCGCAGCAGCCGCACGCGCAGCGCGACGCGCACGCGCTGTCCGGGGCGCACGAGCGGCCGCGCGACGCGCGCGTCGAGGATCGTCGCCAGCCGCGCGCCGCGCACGACCCGCGCCGTCGCGTCGACCTGCGTCACGTGCAGCGTGCGGAAGCGGGCGCTCGCGAAGATGCCGAGCGCGTCGCCCGCGTCGCCGCCCATCGCGAGCGCGAGCGGAGCCGGCGACGTGTCGCCCGTCGAGCCCTGCACGACGTAGCGGTTGCAGAAGCGCAGCGGCGTCGACAGCTCGCGCAGATGGGCGGTGAGGCACATGCGCCCGGTCTCCTGCCCGGGCGCGCCGTCGAACGCGCTCGTGACCCCCTGCGCGACCGCCAGCGAGGCGACCGCCGACAGCGCGCTCTGGCCGTCGGGATTGCCGAGGTCGATCTCGTCGGCGACGTCGGTGCGCTGCTGCACGAACGCGCCGGTGTCGAGGTCCTTCACGCGCACCGTCAGCGGCACCGTTCTCGGCGCCGCGCCGACCGTGCCGACGACGCCGGTCAGCGCGTCGTTCGTGAGCGTGCCGAGCGTGTGCCCCGGAGCGGCGAGCTTGTAGGAGGTCGCTTCGCTCGTGTCGAGCGGGTTGCCGACGACCGTGAAGACGTAGGCGTCCTGCAGCGGCAGCGAACGGCGGCCGGCGCTCTCGAACGGATGGCCGAAGCCGTAGACGACGTTGCCGTCGCGATACGTGACGGTGCCGATCGCGCCGGCGGCGACCGCGCCGCTGGAGAGCGCGACGGCCATCGAGGCGCCGGGCACGAGCGGCTGCGGCGCGAACGTCCCGAGCGGGCCCGCGGGCGCGGCGACGAGCGCGTGGCCGTGCATGAGCGCGGTCTGCTCGAGCAGGTCCCCGAGCGACGGCGACAGGCCCGACAGCACCAGCGGCGAGGCGATCGGGCGGGCCTCGTGCAGCAGCTGCGGCGCGTGGACGGTGCCGCTCGGCGGCGTCACCGGCAGGCTCAGCATCTGCTCGATCGGCGTCACGAGCCCGACGTCCTCGCCGTACTGGCCGACCGTCGCGGAGATCGCGCCGGCGTTGCCGATCGTGCCGTTCGCGTCGGGGCAGTAGACCGGCGAGCCGGAGAAGCCCTCCGCGATGCCGGTCCCGTCGACGGCCGGGCCCGACACGCGCACGAGGATGCGCGGACCGGTGCCGTCCGTGTCGGCGACGACGTCGAGCACGTCGACGTCGAAGCTGCTGATGTCGGTCCCCTGCACGACCGTCTCGGCCGTGCATCTCAACCCGCGATGGATGTCGCTCAGCGGGGTGATCGGGTCGCGCGCCCAGGCGCTCGGCGCTGCGAGCGCGAACAGGAGGAATGCACACGCAAGCGCCCGCCGCATCGGCCGGACTCTAGTGACCCGCGCGGCCCCACGCATCGATAGGGTGCGCCGAGATGGGCTCGGTCGCCGTCGTCACGGACACGTGTCATTACCTTCCGCGCCAGCTCGTCGCTGCGCGCGGCATCCACGAGGTCAGCCTCTACGTCCACTGGGACCATCGCGAGGATCGCGAGTCCGACCTGCCGGACTTCGACGCCTACTACCAGCACCTGCGCACGGCGAAGCAGCTGCCGACGACGTCGCAGCCGTCGATCGGCGACTTCCTCGCCGTCTACGAGCCGCTGCTCGCCGACGGGCGCGAGATCGTCTCGCTGCACCTGTCCGGCGCGATCTCCGGCACGTTCGCGTCGGCCGAGCAGGCGCGCGAGCAGCTGCTCGGCCGCGGCGGCGAGCGGATCCACGTGCTCGACTCGCAGAGCGCCTGCGGCGGGATGGGCCTCGTCGTGCTCGCCGCGCACGCGGCGGCCGCGCGCGGCCTGGACGCCGAGCAGGTCGTCGCGCAGACGCGCGAGGCGCGCGCGGCGCTGCAGATGTGGTTCGCCGTCGACACGCTCGAGTACCTGCGCCGCGGCGGCCGCATCGGCGCCGCGCAGGCGTACCTCGGCTCGGCGCTGAAGATCAAGCCGATCCTCACGCTGGAGGCGCAGATCACGCCGATCGAGCGCGTCCGCACGTCGGGCCGCGCGTTCGAGCGGATGGTCGACTACCTGCGCTCGCGCCACGACGACGGCGCCGACGCATGGGTCGTCCAGCACATCCAGGCGCCCGACGAAGCGGCGAAGCTCGTCGAGCGCGGCCGCGAGATCTTCGGCACTGACCCCTGCTTCGTCTCCGAGGTCGGTCCCGTCATCGGCACCCACGTCGGACCCGGACTCCTCGGCGTGGGCGGGATCCCGTCGTCGTTCTTGGCTTAGCGCCGGCGTCGCTTGCGGCGGCCGAAGAGAACGCCGGTGACGCCGGCGATGCCGCCGCCGATCACGAAGCCGGCGACCGCGGCAGCGATCAGCGCTTCTCTTCTGTGGTCGCGCAGCTGCTGGCGCCAGTCGGTCAGCGCGGTCACCTCGGCACGCAGCACTTCGAGCGAGGAGCCCAGCTCCTGGCGGTTCTGCTCGATCGAGGCGCGGATCTGCTCGGGCGTGCGGGTCGGCATCAGACGGTGCCCTCCGAGGCGGTGACGGTCTCGCGGATCTTCTTCGCCTCGTCGATCGCCATCGTCGGAGCCGGCGGCGAGCCCTTGCGCAGCGCGCGATAGGCGAGCCCGCCGGCGAGCGCGCCGAGCACGAACAGGGCGCCCGCGACGATCATGAAGCCGGCCCAGTAGGCGGTCCCGCCGAAGATCAGGTAGGCGCCCCAGGCGGCCGAGTTGAGCAGGAAGAAGAGGCCAGTGAGCACGAACACGCCCGCGACGATGCCGACGACGGCGCCGATCGCGAGCTTGCGCGCCTTCGCGGCCATCTCGGCCTTCGCCAGCTCGATCTCCTCGCGCACGAGCAGCGCGGCGCGCTCGGACACCTGCGTGACCGCGTCGGCGATGGTCGCTTGTCTGGGATCAGCGGGCAAGGCGCTTGAGGAAGAGGGCGAGGACGAGGCCGCCGGCGAAGGCGGCGCCGACGACCAGCTCGGGGCGCTCGTCGGCGATCGGGGGCTGTGCTGCGGGAACGGCGACGCGTGTGGGCGCGGCGGCCCGGTCGGGTTCCGGGACGGCGGCGTCGGCGGCGAGCGCGGCCTGCTCGACCGTCGCCTGGCCGTCGTTCGCCGGCTCGGCGGCGGCGTCCGTCATTCCGGCGGCTCCTCGCCGAAGGCGCGCATCCAGATCATCGCGGCGACTCGCTGCGTCGCGATGCTGGCGAGCGCACCGATCCCGGCGAGCAGACCGGACCAGACGAGCCGCTTGACAAGGTCGCTCTCAGCCATCAACTCGGGCATTCAATCAGCTCTCCCGGCGGCCGGGGACGCTCGCTCCACGCGATCGAGCCCGCCGCAGATCGTCTCGACGATGTGGTTCTTGGCCTGCTCGTATTCCCGTTCGCCCGTCGGCAGCAACGCGAAGATCCAGCCGGTCAGCACCTGCTCGACCGCGCCGTAGAACGCGAGCGCGGCGAAGTCGGGCGTGATGTCGTTGCGGAAGACGCCGTCTCTCTGCGCTCTCTCGACGATCGCCGCGATCCCGATGTACGCCTCGCGGATGTGCGCGAGATGGGTCCTGCCGAAGGTGTTCGCGGCGCGCGTGACCTCGACGATGATGACCTTCATCAGGTCGGGGTCGTGGCGGTAGGAGTCGACGATGAAGGACGTGATCGCGTAGAGCTTCTCGCGCGCGGGGATCTCCTCGCCGTCGACCTGCTGGATCGCGCGCAGCAGGATGTCCCAGCGCTCGAGGAACAGCGTGTCGAGGATCTGGTCCTTCGAGTCGAAGTAGTGGTAGACGAGGCCGTAGGCGACGCCCGCCTCGTCGGCGATGTCGGACACGCGGCAGGTGTGGAAGCCCGTGCGCGCGAACACGCGCACGGCCGCGTCGAGGATCATGCGCCGCTTGTCGACGGCGGGCTCGGCGTTCGTGCGGGCCACTACGCCGCCGCCTCCAGCGTGGCATCGGGCCACGCGTACGCCTGCGGGCGGCGGTGCGCGAGCGCCGGCAGTCTCGCGCGGATCGCGTCCTGGCGGGCGAAGTCCAGCTCGGCGAGCGCGTAGCCCTCGCCGTCGGGCGCGGTCGCGAGCACCGTCCCCCACGGGTCGACGACCATCGAGCGCCCGCCGGAGGCCTTGCCCGGAGCGTGCTCGCCGATCTGGTTGGCGGCGACGACGAAGCACTGGTCCTCGATCGCGCGGGCGCGCAGCAGGATCTCCCAGTGGTCGCGCGTCGTCGCGAGCGTGAAGGCGGACGGCAGCGCGAGCACGCGCGCCCCGCGCAGCGTCAGGATGCGGAACAGCTCCGGGAAGCGCAGGTCGTAGCAGACGGCCATGCCGAGGACGACACCCGGATCCGCCCCCCGCCCCGCCAGCGTCGTCGTGACGATCTCCTCGCCCGGGTCCTCGCCGTCGGACTCGCGGTAGACGGTGCCGTCGACCTCGACGTCGAACAGGTGCAGCTTGCGGTAGACGCCGCGCCGCTCGCCGTCGGGGCCGACGTGGACGCTCGTGTTGAAGCGGCTCCCGTCCTCGCGCAGCTCGACGATCGAGCCGGCGACCAGGTCGATCCGCAGCTCGCACGCCAGCTCGCGCGCCCAGCTCGTCGAGGGCCCGTCGAGCGGCTCGGCGCCGGCCGCGAGCTGCTCGGGCGTGCCGAGCACGTTCCACTTCTCGGGCAGCACGACGAACGTCGCGCCGTCGGCTGCGGCGGCGCGCACGAGGCGGTCGGCGGTGGCGCGGTTCCGGGGCCGATCCCCGGTAGAGTTCATCTGGATCGCCGCGGCGCGCATGCGGTGGTCGGTCTCCAAGGCAGGACAGATTGACTGGTCAGTCAACCGGTCAGCAAGCATACCGCCCCCGCGCATGCCGTCAGTCCTTCCCTCAAACCGCCAGATCACGGCATATCGCGGCACCTTCGGCCTCTTCCGCCCGGCCGCCTTCGACCGCGTGCCGCTCCCGCCGGTGCACATGCCCGCCTGGCGCGGGACGCGCCCGCTGAAGCGCTGGCGCTACGTCGGCGTCTACGGGCCGGAGCTGATGCTGTGCGTCGGCCACGCGCGCGTCGGGCCCGGCCGCCAGTCGTTCTGGGCCGTGTGGGACCGCGCGACCGGCCGCCTGTTCGAGCGCACGCGGCGCACGGGCGGCCGCGTGCGGCTGGGGATGGACCGGCCGGGCCGCGTGCTCGTGGTCGACGACGGGATGGAGATCGACCTGACGCTCGACGAGGTCGACGGCGTCGAGACGATCTGTCCCAACGGCGACGCGTATGCGTGGACGCGCAAGCAGGGCGGCGTGCGAGCGCGCGGCACGGTCGTGCTGGACGGCGTCGTGCGCACGCTCGACGCGTGCGCCGTGATCGACGACAGCGCCGGCTACCACGAGCGCCGCACCGCGTGGCGCTGGTGCGCCGGCGTCGGGCGCGCCGACGACGGCCGCAGCCTCGCCTGGAACCTCGTCGCCGGCGTCAACGACCCGGAGCGCGGCAGCGAGCGGACCGTGTGGCTCGGCGGCGTGCCGGTCGAGGTCGGCCCGGCCGCCCACTTCGCCGACGACCTCGGCACGGTCGAGACCGACGACGGCGTCGACCTGCGCTTCGCCGCCGAGGCCGTCCGCGAGCACCGCGACAACCTGCTGCTCGTCCGCAGCGAGTACCGCCAGCCGTTCGGCACCTTCGCCGGCGTCCTCCCCACATCCACCGGCCCGATCGCGCTCGCCGAGGGCTGGGGGGTGATGGAGGAACACAAAGCTGTGTGGTGAGATCCCAGTCAGGTGTTGCACCTGTGGCCAGGTGCTACAATCGCCTCGTGCCGACCGCTCGCCACCGCCACATGCTCACGGAGACCGACGAGGTCGCCGCCGCGCTGCGCGACGCTGCGCAGCGCTGGCCAGAAGACCGCGAGCGGCCCGCGAAGCTGCTGCTCGACCTCGTGCGCGAGGGGCACAGAGCGATCGCCGCGGACGAGGACCGTGCGACGGCCCGACGACTCGCCGCGATCAAGCGCACCAGCGGCGCGCTCACCGGGACGTACCCGGCTGGATACCTCGAGGATCTGCGCGGCGACTGGCCGGCATGATCGTCCTCGACGCGAACGTGCTGATCGCGCATCTCGATCGGAGCGACGCACTCCATCCGTCCGCGACGGAGCGCCTGTCCGACCTCGCGGAGCAGCCGTTCGGCGCAAGCTCGATCACGCTCGCAGAGGTGCTCGTCGCCCCCACGCGATCCGGAAACGTGGGCGCCGCGCAAGCCGCGCTCAGGGAGCTCGCCGTCTCGGAGCTGCCGCTCCCGGCGAACGTGGCCGAGCGCCTCGCCGCGCTGCGAGTCGACACGGCGCTCAAGCTCCCGGACTGCTGCGTGCTGCTGGCCGCGGAAGCCGCCGGCGGAGCCGTGCTCACGTTCGACGAGCGGCTCGCGCGCGCGGCGCAAGACCGGGGACTCGCTGTGTAGCTCAGCCGCGGCGCTGCTCGCGCTCGTGGCGCAGGGCGGCGAGCAGGAGCTTGGAGTGCATGGCGGCGATCAGGTGCTCGAGCGGCTCGGCGCCGGAGGCGATGATCTCGACGGCGCGGTCCTCGTCGACGGTGCCGGCGAGGCGGCCGAGCAGGACGCGCACCTCCTCCTCCACCAGCGGCGCGAGCGCCTCGCGGTAGCGGATCGTGTCGTAGACGGTGAAGCCGATCGCCTCGTCGTAGCCGCCCGCGCGGAAGCGCGAGATCGCCTCGATGATCTTCACGTCGTCGGTGTCGTAGCCGCGCGCGTTGGGCGTCAGCACCTTCAGCTGCTCGAGCCGCCCGAGCACGTTGCGCGGGACGTCGTACGCCTCTTCGACGGCGCGGCGCGAGGTGCGCGTGCGCTCGCCGGCCGCCGCCGCCGCGCGCTCGAGGATGCGGTCCTCCAGCTCGATCAGCGCCTCGAGGCGCTGCGGCTCGTCGCGCAGCAGCTGCCCGATCATGCGCAGCGGCATGAAGCGCTCCTCCTGCAGGCGCTTCACGAGGCGAATCCGCTCGACGAAGCCGGGCGGGTACCAGGCCATGTTGCGGCTCGTGCGGCGGATCTCGTCGTCGCCGCCGAGCACGCCCTCGCGCAGGTAGTGCTTGATCGTGCCGGCGCTGATGCCCGACCGCTCGGCCAGCTCGCTGATCTTGAGCATGCCGTCGGGCCGCGCCGACGACGGCGCCGTCGCGGGCGCAGGCGTGTGCGGCTCAGCCGCCAAGGAACGATCCCTGCGGGGAGCCCGCAGGTCCGGCCACGGCGCCGGACTCCTTCATCGCCGCGATCTCGTCCGCGCCGTAGCCGGCCGCCGCGAGCACCTCGTCGGTGTGCTCGCCGAGGCCCGGTCCCGGCGCACGCGCCGGGTCGCCGGGCGTGCGGTCGAGCTTGATCGGCAGGCCGAGCAGCCTCACGGGCGCGGCCGCGCCCGGCTGCGCCAGCTCGACCACCATCTCGCGCGCTCTGACCAGCTCGGACTCGAGCGCCTCCGGCAGGTCGAGCACCGGCTCCAGGCAGCAGTCGTGCTCGGCCGCGAACGCCTCCCACTCCGCACGCGTGCGCTCGCGGAAGGCCGCCTCGACGGCGCGAACGCCGTCGGAGCCGGGCGCCGCGAACTGCTGCTCGATCAGGTCCTCGCGGCCGGCGCCGCGGCACCACGCCTGCCAGAACTTCGGCTCCAGCGCACCGCAGGCGACCCAGCCGCCGTCCTTGCACTCGTACGGGCGGTAGCAGGCGAACTGGCCCGAGAGCGGCATCAGGCCGCGTCTCGGCACGTTCCCGTCGGCGAGCGTCGCGGCGGCGATCATCGTCAGGAACGACATCGCACCGTCGAACATCGAGACGTCGACCACCTGGCCGAGGCCGGAGCGCTCGCGCTCGCGCAGCGCGGCGAGGATCCCGACCGCCGCCATCAGCCCGCCGCCGCCGACATCCGCGATCTGACCCGCCGACTGCACCGGCGCGCCACCCGGCTCGCCGGTCAGCCCGAGCAGGCCGCCGAGCGCGAGGTAGTTCTGGTCGTGGCCGGCAGCGTCGCGCTTCGGGCCGTCCTGGCCGTAGCCGGTGATCGCGCAGTAGACGAGGCCGGGGTTCTCCTGCTTGAGCCGCTCGTAGCCGACCCCGAGGCGGTCGAGCACGCCGGGGCGGAACGACTCCAGCAGCACATCGTGCTCGCGCGCGAGGCGCAGCAGCACCTCCTTGCCGGCGTCGGACTTGAGGTCGACGCGGATCGAGCGCTTGCTGCGGTTGAGGCTCAGGAACAGCGCCGATCTAGCGGAGTCCTCCGCGCCCTCGACGTACGGCGGCGACCAGCGCACGTAGTCGCCCATGCCGGTGTCCTCGACCTTCAGGACGTCGGCGCCGAGATCGGCGAGCAGCAGCGAGCAGAAGCCGCCGGGCAGCAGGCGCGAGAGGTCGAGAACCTTGAGGCCGGCGAGCGGTCCGGCGGGCGGCGCCGTGCTCATGCGGCCGCCGCCTTCGGCTCCACGCCGGCGACCGCGCGCCGCGGCGTGCCGAGCATCGCGCGCGCCTCGGCGACCGTCGCGGGGCGGCGCCCGACGTCCTCGGCGAGCTGGCGCGCCTTCGCGATCAGGTCGCCGTTCGAGCGCGCCATCGAGCCGTCGGGCAAGTAGAAGTTGTCCTCGACCCCGGCGCGGATGTTGCCGCCCAGCACGAGCGCGGAGGCGATCAGCATCCACTGGTCGCGCGAGATGCCGATCACGCCCCACTCGTTCGGGCCGTCCGCGCCGCCGGGGATGTTCTCGGCCATGTGCGCGAGGTTGCGCGCGTTCGGCCGCACGCCTCCCGTGACCCCCATGACGCACGAGATCTGCAACGGCTCTCTGAGGATCCCCATGTCGATCAGCGGGTCGAGGTTCGCCACGTGGCCGGTGTCGAAGCACTCGTGCTCGGGCTTGATCCCCAGCTCGTTCATCGCGGTCAGCAGCGTCGTGATCGTCTCGAAGCTGTTCTCGAAGACCGTGGCGAAGACGAAGCCTCTGCGTCTCGCGGAGTACTTCGCGTAGTTCATCGAGCCCATGTTCAACGCCGCGATGTCGGGCCGCAGCTCGCGCAGGTACTCGATCCGCTTCTCCAGCGAGATGCCGATCGCGCCGGTCGAGAAGTTGATGATCACGTCGTCGACCTCGGCGAGGATCGCCTGCGTGATCGCGCGGAAGTCCTCGACCTCGTAGGAGGGCGTGCCGTCCGGTCTGCGCGCGTGGATGTGGATCATCGACGCGCCCTCGTCGACCGCGCGGCGCGCCTCCGCCGCGTACTCCTCGGGCGTGTACGGGATCCCCGGGCACTGGTCGCGGTTGGCGACCACCCCGGAGATGGAGTTGGTGATGATGACGGGGTCGTCGAGGCTCATACCGGCACCACTCCGTGTCGTTTCCAGGGTCGCTCGACGCGCTTGCCCTCGGCCATCTCCAGCGCGCGGCAAATCGTCGGGCGCGTGTCGCGCGGGTCGATCACGTCGTCGATCAGCGCGCTTCTCGCGGGCACGTAGACGTCGATCAATCTTCTGTAGGCGGCGATCAGCTGCGCTCTCATCGCGGCCGGGTCGTCGGCCTCCTCGACCTGTCTGCGCATGACGATCTCGACGGCGCCCTCGGCGCCCATCACGCTGATCTCAGCGCTCGGCCAGGCGACGATCAGGTCCGGCTCGTACGCCTTGCCGTTCATCACGTAGTAGCCGGCGCCGTAGGCCTTGCGGATCACGACCGTGATCTTCGGCACCGTCGCGTTGGCGACCGCGTAGAGCATCTTCGCGCCGTGGCGGATGATGCCCGCCTCCTCGACCTTCGTGCCGACCATGAAGCCGGGCACGTCCTGCAGGAAGAGGAGCGGGATGTCGAAGGCGTTGCAGAGGTTGACGAAGCGCGCGGCCTTGTCGGCGGAGTCGTTGTCGAGGATCCCGCCGAGCTGCTTGGGCTGGTTGGCGACGATCCCGCACGGCCGCCCGCCGAAGCGCGCGAAGCAGGTGATGATCGTCTTCGCCCACTGCGGCTTGAGGTCGAAGTACTCGCCGTCGTCGACGATCCGTCTGATCACCTCGTACATGTCGTACGGCTTGCGGTTGGACTCCGGCAGGACGTCGAGCAGCGACTCCTCGCGGCGGTCGATCGGGTCGGAGACCGGCCTGATCGGCGGCTTCTGCTCGCAGTGCTGCGGCATGAACGAGAGGTACTGCTTGATGCGCGCGATGCACTCCTCGTCGTCCTTGACCTCCAGGTCGCCGACGCCCGACTTGCGGCAGTGAACGCGCGAGCCGCCCAGCTCCTCCTGCGTGACGTCCTCCCCGATAGCCGCGCGCACGAGATGCGGGCCGGCGAGCGCCATCGAGCCGCGGCCCTTGACCATCGGCACGAAGTCGGCGAGGCCGGGGATGTAGGCGGTGCCGGCGGCGCACGGGCCCATGAGAGCGGCGACCTGCGGGATCACGCCGCTCATCACGACCTCCTCGCGGAAGAGGAAGCCGGAGCCGGCGAACATCGAGCCGACCGCCTCCTGGATGCGCGCGCCGGCGCTGTCGAGCAGCCAGACGAAGGGGATCCGCTTCGTCAGCGCCAGCTCGCGCAGACGCGTGACCTTCGTCTCGCCGGACATTCCCATCGAGCCGGCCATGACCGTGAAGTCGTAGGCGCAGACGGCGACCAGGCGGCCGTCGACCTTGCCGTAGCCGGTGATGACGCCGTCGGCCGGCGCCTCCTTGCCCTCCAGCCCGCGCACCGCGAAGTGGATGCCGGCGTGGATGCCCAGCTCGGTGAAGGTGCCCTCGTCGATCAGCAGCGCGAGCCGCTCGCGGGCGGTCAGCTTGTCGGCGGCGTGCTGTCTGTCGATCTTCTCCTGCCCGCCGCCGAGCAGCGCCTTCTCGCGGCGCGCGTTCAGCTCCTCGACGAGCGGGCGGAGGATGCTCTGCGGCGGCGCGTCTACCGACCCGTCCATTGCGGCTCCCGTCTCTCGAAGAACGCCTTGACGCCCTCCTGGATGTCCTCGGTCGAGAACGCGATCGTCAGCTGCGCGCGCAGGAAGTCGAGCGCGTCCTCGTAGGCCATGTCCTGCTGGCGGTAGATCGCGTCCTTGCCGAGCTTCATCAGCACCGGCGACTTGGACGCGAGGCGCGTGGCCCAGTCGGCGACGGCGGCGTCGAACTCGTCGGCGGCGACGACCTTGTTGACCAGCCCGATCCGCTCCGCCTCGTGCGCGTCGATGCGGTCGCCGAGCAGCAGCAGCTCGTTCGTCTTCTTGCGCCCGAGGTTGCGATAGATCAGCGCCATGATCATGAACGGGAAGGCGCCGACGTTGATCTCCGGGGTGCCGAACGTGACGCCCTCCTTCGCGACGATCAGGTCGCAGGCGAGCGCGATCCCGAGCGCGCCGGCGAGCACATGCCCGTTGGCGGCGCAGATCGACGGCTTGCCGAGTTGGCCGATCGTCGTGAACAGCGCAGGGAAGCGCTCGATCCCGAAGTGCTTGTGCACGAGCGGCACGTCGGCCGCGAAGCCGGCGAGGTTCGCGCCCGAGCTGAAGACTCTGTCGTGCGTCGAGGTCAGCACGACGCAGCGCACCGCCGCGTCGTCGCGGGCCGCCTCGAAGGCAGCCTGCAGATCGGCGAACAACGCGTCGGAGAGGGCGTTGCGGGTGTCCGGCTGGTCGAGCGCGATCGTCGCCACGCCGCCGACGATCTCGTAGCGCAAGGTGTCGTAGGCCATGGTGCGCACGCTACCGGGTGCAGCGGGTAGTGGGAAGCACTACTGTCTACTTTCGCCAGCCTTGCTGGCCAGCCAGCCCCGCGCACGAGGAGACGTCATTCGCATGGCCGCCACCGCAGACGTGCTGAAGCCGGACTTCGGCTCCCAGCGCAAGCACTTCATCTTCAACGAGCACCACGACCAGCTGCGCGAGTCGATCGCCCGCTACGTCGCGAAGGAGCTCGCGCCGCACGCCGAGGAGTGGGAGGAGACGACCTTCCCCGACTCGGTCTTCCACCGCATGGGCGAGCTCGGCTTCCTCGGGCTGCACGTGCCGGAGGAGTACGGCGGCCAGGGCGGCGACTACTTCTCGAGCCTCGTGCTGGCCGAGGAGATGGGCGGCTCGCTGTCGGGCGGCCTGACGATGGGCGTCGCGGTCCACACCGACATGGCGATGCCGCCGATCCTCAAGTTCGGCACCGAGGAGCAGAAGCAGGAGTGGGTCGTGCCCGCCGTCGCGGGACAGAAGATCCTCTGCCTCGGCATCACCGAGCCGGACGCCGGCTCCGACGTCGCCGGCATCAAGACGCGCGCGGTGAAGGACGGCGACGAGTACGTGATCAACGGCTCGAAGACCTACATCACCAACGGCCACCGCGCCGACGTGATCGTCCTCGTGACGAAGACCGACCCGGACGCCGGCTACGACGGCTTCACGCTCTTCCTCGTGCCGATGGACGCACCCGGCGTGATCCGCGAGAAGAAGCTCGAGAAGCTCGGCATGCACGCCTCCGACACCGCGCTGCTCGCGTTCCAGGACGTGCGCGTGCCGGAGTCGGCCGTACTCGGCCAGGTCGGCAAGGGCTTCTACCACATCATGTGGGAGCTGCAGGGCGAGCGCCTGATCGGCGCCGCGGGCTGCGTCTCCGGTGCCCAGCGCTGCATGGAGCGCACGCTCCAGTACGCGCTTGAGCGGACCGCCTTCGGCCGTCAGATCGGCAAGTTCCAGGTGATCCGCCACAAGTTCGCCGAGATGGCGACGAAGATCGAGTCGGCGCGACAGATGACCTACGTCACCGCCTGGCGCGTGGCCAACGGCGAGTACCCGGTGCGCGAGATCTCGATGGCGAAGCTGCACGCCGCGCGGATCGCCGTCGAGGTCGCCGACGAGTGCATCCAGATCCACGGCGGAGCCGGCTACATGAAGGAGTACGGTGTCGAGCGCGTCTGGCGCGACATGCGCCTGAACCGCATCGGGGCCGGGACGGACGAGATCATGCTCGACGTCATCGGCCGCTCGTACGGGCTCTAGGAGGCTTCGATGACCAGAGAGATCGTCAACGGCCCCGGCTACGCGGTCGGGGATCTCGAGCTGCTCGGCGAGGGCTACGGCTTCCGCAAGATCCGCAAGGGACTCGACGTCAAGGAGCTGGGCGTCAATGCGATCGTCATGCCGCCCGGCTACGAGACGGCCGGGCACTACCACGACGAGCAGGAGGAGCTGTACTTCGTGCACCGTGGCCGCATCGCGATCACCTTCGGCGACGGCACGACGCACGAGCTGGGCGCCGGCGGCCTCGCGCGCGTCGACGCGCCGACGGTGCGCTCGATCAAGAACGTCGGCGAGGGCGACGCGATCTACGTGATCGTCGGGGCCAAGGGCGGCTACGTCGGCCGCGACGGCCGCACCGCCGAGGGCCTGACGGCTGAGGACGCACCGCCCGGCGCCAAGCGGTGAGCAGCGCCCTCGACAGCTCGCATCTCGCGGACCGCGCCGGGATCGGGGCCGCCGCCCCGGCCCGGCCGCTGCCGCCCTTCACCGAGGCGTACGAGCAGCTGCGGCTGGAGATGCGCGCGTTCGTCGAGGCCGAGCTGGCGCCGCACGCGGCCGAGTGGGAGGAGGCGCGGTCGTTCGCCGACTGGGTCATCCCGCGCGTCGCCGAGAAGGGCTACGTCGGGCTGAAGTTCCCGAGAGAGCTGGGCGGCGGCGGCGACCCGCTGGCCGCCGCGGTGTGGGCGCAGGAGCTGGCGCGCTGCGGGTCCGGCGGGCTCGGCGCGGGGATCGGCGCGCACACGGGCATCGCGCTGCCGCCGGTGTGGAAGTTCGGCACGCCCGACCAGCACGTCAGGTACTTGGTTCCAGGGATCCGCGGCGAGAAGGTCGCGGCGCTCGGGATCACCGAGCCGGACGCCGGCTCCGACGTCGCCGGCATCAAGACGCGCGCGCGGCGCGTCGAGGGCGGCTTCGTCGTCAACGGCTCGAAGATGTTCATCACGAACGGGGTCCGTGCCGACTTCATCGTCACGGCCGTGAAGACGACCGAGGAGGGCGGCCACCACGGCATCTCGTTCCTGATCGTCGACAGAGGCGAGGGCGTCTCGGCGTCGCCGATCGAGAAGATGGGCTGGCACGCCTCCGACACGGCGCTGATCGCATTCGACGACGTGTTCGTGCCGGAGGAGAACCTGCTCGGCGCCGAGCACGAGGGCTTCAAGCTGATCATGGCCAACTTCCAGTGGGAGCGCGTGATGATGGCGCTCGGCGCCGTCGGCGCGATGGAGGTCGTGTTCGAGCGCACGCTCGCCTTCGCGAAGGAGCGCGTGCAGTTCGGCCGCCCGATCGGCACCTTCCAGGCGATCCGCCACAAGCTCGCCGAGGTCGCGCTCGCGCTCGAGACCGGTCGCGCGATCACCTACAACGCGCTGCGCCTGCACCTCGCGGGCGCGAACGCGGTGCAGGAGGTGACGATGGCGAAGCTCGCGACGCAGCGGGCGGCCTTCGACGCCGCCGACGCCTGCCTGCAGATCCACGGCGGTGCCGGCTACCTGGAGGAGACGGGGATCGCGCGCGCGGTGCGCGACCTGCGGCTCGGCCCGATCGGCGGCGGCACCGACGAGATCATGCGCGAGATCCTCGGCAAGACGCTCGGGCTGTGAAGCAGGCCCCCACCGACACGGGCGTTCATCTGACCGCCTAGAGTCCGCGCCGGCATCACCCAAACCAAGGAGAAGCAGATGGGAGTCCTCGACGACAAGGTCGCGATCGTCACCGGCAGCGCGCGCGGCATCGGCCGCGCGACCGCCGAGCTGCTCGCCTCGCAGGGCGCGAAGGTCGTGATCAACGACCTCGACGGCGACGTCGCGCAGCAGACCGCCTCCGAGATCCAGGGCGAGACGGCCGTCTTCGCCGGGGACCTCACGGCCGGCGACGCGCCGGAGAAGCTGGTCCAGACGGCGATCGACGCCTGGGGCCGGATCGACATCCTCGCCAACAACGCCGGCTACACGCTCGACGCGCCGATCCACAAGATGAGCGACGAGTGGTTCCAGCGGATGCTCGACATCCACCTGATCGTCCCGTTCAGAGTGATCCGCGCGGCGGCGCCGCATCTGCG
>Ga0265319_1000309_pt1 | contig 36196 bp, 37 predicted proteins | sample 4824metaG_FD_192443 | JGI IMG/M metagenome (GOLD analysis project Ga0265319, IMG submission 192443) | Rhizosphere microbial communities from Carex aquatilis grown in University of Washington, Seatle, WA, United States - 4-8-24 metaG | ecosystem: Host-associated > Plants > Roots > Rhizosphere >...
TTATTAGGATCATTGCTATAAAGCGATGATATGATAGAGCTTTTTGGATTGAAGCCGTTGAATGCAAGTGCCGTGGTATAATTGTTGACCCTGTTGTACCCGGCAGCGAACACCAGGCTTCCACGCGAAGTAGGTACGGGAAACACGAATCCTACATCATCCAGCGCCGTACTCGTATTGGTCGCCGTCTGCGACGTTCCAAAGAACGCAGCGTTGTTTGAGTAATTTGTATTGACAATGCCCCCCGTGAACTCGAGTCTCTTCATCTGCGCCAAACCAGCCGGGTTCCAAAAAGTAGCGCTGTAGTCATCCGAAACACCGATATAAGCTCCCCCCATGCTTTGTGCTCTGGAGCCGACTCCAAATCCCACTGAAGAAAAACGGAGGGCGCCATCGGCGGATTGCGATTGAGCAACGGATGTACGGAGCGTCAATAATCCGAAAATAAGAATGATGGATTGTGTAATGCGATTTGTTTTCATAGATCTCCTCCGCTTCCTGATCCCTTCCGTCTCCGCGATCCTAACCGGTCCTTCGCATGGCTTGTGCCGGTGCAGCTAGAGTGTTGCCCGTTGTCCTGCTGCGATCGGTTGTCGTTCCGCTCGCTGAAAGAGCGGAGGCAGCCGGAGGGGCGGTGCAGTAGTTATTGTAGTGGTTGTGGTGACTGTTGTTGCGTATTTACGTGTTAAAAAAATTAACTTTCCGTATCAAATGCGGCTCATCAAGTACGGTGGCGCGATTCTTGCTCGAGTCAACAATAGCGGCACCATTCTCTTGGTTTCAAAAGCATCCGCCATTGATCCGCTCCACTCTCATGTGCAAGATCCTCTCTCGCAAGCCTGAATTCTTCGGTTACCTCCCCCTACCGCCCCCGGACCTTCCACCTCCGCCGCCTCCGCCACGACTCCCGCCGCTGCTTCGACCACCGCCGCTCCAACCGCCGCCACTGCTTCTCCCGCCTGAGCGCTGCGGGGAGGAATAGTGAGGAGTTCCTTGGCGACCTGATTGTCTTCCCTGTGAGCCGGCTACCCGCGTCGGCTGCATTCGACCCCTTTGTTGGTAAGATTGACGGACGCTGGTTGCGTTCCGCACCGGGTTATTCGTATTTCTTCTTTGGCTTGCCGACTGCGTCTGGTCAGCCACTCTGTTGCGATTCCCAGAAGTCACGGTCGATGCTTTCGCCCTCTGCCACCACGGAACTTCCTGCCGCGAACGCGTTTGGGACGCAACTGCTGTGCCGGCAACAGGCACAGTCGAAGTTCTTGCTCGAGATGAAACTGTGCCGCCTGCATATGGGACGCCTCCCCGCGAACCCGCTGCTCCTCTGCCTCCGAAGTAGCCGATTCCGCCCCTCGTGCTGCCTATCGTTCTTGTTCTACCCGCAAAGTACCCTCGACCGTGCTCGCCGCGATAGCCTCGATATCCAAATCCTCCGCCGTAATACGGCCAATAACCGTAGCCCCAGCCCCAATACGGAGAATATCCAGTCCAGTACGGACCTGGGTACCAACACTGGTCATACCATGGATCGTAACAAATGTTCGATCCCCAGATATAAGCGGGGGGACAGTAATAATCGAACGATGCGCGGTAATTCGACTCGCGATAATCATCGTCGGAAAAATAGTTCGCTCCTGTGGTGTCGTTCGAACTATTTGTCGAATCGTTGTATACATAATCGTCGCCGCTGTCCCGGCCGACAGAACTTCCTTCGCTCATGCTTTCCATATGAGTGTAACATCCGGCAAAGAAAAACCCGGCAGCCGGAATAAACAGCAAAATATTGAACAGGCTTCGTAGTGTTTTCATAGTTTTGATTCCTTCCTCCTTCTGAGGTCGTCATTACTAACAACACCCTGAAGGACAGCATCATTCCCGCGATTCCGATCTTACAGCGCTCTTACATATTCCACTTCGATCGTTCTGTTTCCAATTGAAACGTTGTTTTGATTCCTTACGAGATTCTTCAGGTCGCATCCTAGCGTGAACCCGTTACCCCATGACCAGCGCAAGCCTGCATTCAAGTACCCTCTCCCTTTGCCGACGACGCCGATATTATCATTCAGCCCAAAGTCATACTCGGAAAGGAGTGAAATATCGGGGCCCAATGATTTTTCAGCGCCGACAAAAAAGTCCAGATTGCTGTTCCCGTCCTTGTTCTCAAGACTGTAATTTGTTCCGCCATGGATGCTCAGATTACCCATGAAAGCATAATTCTTGCTCGCGGATGCGTAAAATCCCCGCGACTTAATCGTGAAGCGTTGTACGCTATCAATGTACGTTTCCTTACCCTGTGAGTCAAACCCAAGCGCGATGGCAGGCATCGCCATCGTTTCATCGAACAACCGGAATTTGACGTTCACACCCGGAAGTTTTTGCATCGTAATATTATCGTGCCCGATGATTCCCGTACCGCCGTACGAAATTCCAAAATTCAGACGATCAAGCGCACCGGCTGTCAGCGCGACCATCATTCCGCCTTGCTGAAAGAAATCGACATCCATCGCAAATCCTCCGCGCTTCAAAAGTCCCGCAGTCGGCGTATCTATTATATATCGCGGTTCGATGTTAGCGGCATCACCTGCCGAATTCTGTGCCATCAATGAACATTGAACGATCAACAATGACCAGGTCAATAACAGCTTCTTCAATGATGTTCCTTCCAATTGGTTAGACGAATCTTACTTCAATAAGTTTACTGTTGAAGCAATCTAATTCTGGTGCAACGTATGAAAATTTCACTCCTTTTTCCATGTTGTGCCGTCTTTTGTATCTTCAAGCACAATGCCGAGGGCCTTGATGCCGTCCCGGATCTTATCAGACAGTGCCCACATTTTTTGATTTCGTATTTCCTTCCTCACATCAATGATCAAGTCCGTCAATCCTGCCTCGGCAGAACCATCTAAAGCAGCAGATGACGTCGCAGAAAGGGGAAGGCCAAGAATCCCTGAACCAAATTCGTCAAAAAACTTATCGAGTTCGAGAAGCGTATTCTCCGTCGGCAGCATTCCCGGCTGCAGCCAATCGTTGACATTGGACGCGAGGTCAAAGAGGACTGCGATCGCTTTCGGCGTGTTGAAGTCGTCGTCCATCGCACCGACAAAGTCGTTTCGAAACGGCTTTAAATCTCTTTCCAATATCCCGAACGATGACGAACGTTTTGCAAAATCAACGGCTTCGTGCATTCTCCGAACCGTATTCTGGAGTTTTGCAAAGCCCGTCTTCGATGCTTCCAACGCCTGCTCGCTAAAATCCAGCGTACTTCGGTAATGGCTTTGGAGGATGAAAAAGCGAATGACGGCAGGTTCGAATTTTTTGAACAGGTCCTTAAGTGTGACAAAATTGCCGAGCGATTTCGACATCTTCTGGCCATTCACCGTTACCAGGTTATTGTGGATCCAATACTTGACAAACGGCTTGCCGGTTGCGGATTCGCTTTGTGCAATCTCGCACTCATGATGCGGGAATTGGTTGTCCAGCCCTCCCCCATGAATATCGAACGTTTCGCCGAGATATTTCATCGACATCGCCGAACACTCGATATGCCACCCGGGAAAACCTTCGCCCCACGGGCTCTGCCATCGCATGATGTGCTCAGGCTCGGCCTTTTTCCAGAGCGCGAAATCCTCGGGATTCCGTTTTTCGGTTTTCAATTCCACACGCGTCCCCTCTTTCATATCATCGATCGTTCTGCCGGACAGCTTTCCGTAGTTTGCGAACTTCCGGACATCGAAGTAGACGGAGCCGGTCACCTCGTAGGCGTGTCCGTTCGCAAGCAATTTTTTCACGATCTCGATCTGCTCAATAATATGTCCCGAGGCCCGCGGAGATATATCGGGGCGGAGGACATTGAGGGCATCCATGTCGTCAAAATAGCTTCGTGTGATCATTTCCGCGATCTGCATCGGGTGGACCTTGTCGAGGCGCGATTGCTTCAGCATCCTGTCTTCGCCGTCGTCGAGTAAATGTCCGACATCGGTAATGTTCTGCACGTACAGCACTTTGTTGCCGAGATGACGGAGATAGCGGACGATCACGTCGAACGAAACATAGCTCTTGCCGTGGCCGACGTGCGAATGACTGTAAACGGTTGGTCCGCACACGTACATCCCGACGTAGCCTTCATAGATCGGTTTGAATTCTTCTTTTTGACGGGTAAGGGTATTGTAAATTGTTAATGGCATTTTTTGAGAGGCTGGATTCTGGGTGTTAGCTATTGGGTACTTGGCGCTGGCTTTGCTTGTTTTCGATTGTTGAGATGAAACTGTTAATCATTTTTTGTTCTTCCGAGAGCAAAAGCAGAATCGGTTCAACCTTTGCCTTGAGGATCAAGCCGAGCTGTTGGGAGATTGTCAATTGTGTTTCAAGTTCAAATGCAGAACCAATCGCGATGTACAAAAACCATTTAAAATCCCGTTCGGTGTCTCTGCTGCACCCTTCCGCGATGTTGGATGGAATCGATACCGCCGCTCGTTGAATTTGCGATTTGAGCCCGTATTTTTCTATCTCTGGCAACAGAGGCGTCAACACATACACCTCACGAACGATCTCCATTCCTTTTTGCCAAATCCGCAACTGCCGAAAATTTCTCATCGTTCCCCCTAACAGCCAACGTCTAACACCTCAAGTTTTCCCTTCGCGCCCCTTGCGTCCTTTGCGGTTTATTTCAGACCCATTAATTCCTTCGCGCTCTTAAGCCCTGCCTCAGTAATCTTTTCTCCACTCATTAATTTTGCCACTTCACGGACTCGTTCTTCCACATCCAGCTTCCGCAAGCGGGTCGTCGTCCTTTTTCCATCTTCGACTTTCTCTACGGCAAAATGTGTGTCCGCTAGGCCGGCGATTTGCGGCAGGTGAGTAATGGTGATGATCTGGTGGAGCCCGGCAAGTTTCTTTAAACTCAAACCTACCGCCCGACCGATGCGTCCGCTTACTCCAACGTCGATCTCATCGAAAATAAGCAGCGGGACTTTGTCGGATGCTGCGAGGGCGGACTTCAGAGCGAGCATGACACGTGAAACTTCCCCCCCCGAGGCTACCTTCGCGAGCGGCTTTACGTCTTCACCGACATTCGTAGAGATAAAGAACTCAACGGCATCAATTCCTTTCGACGTTGCATCGTAGTACTCTTTTCCGATCGTTACGTATGCTTCGGCGCTCGGGTCTCCATTCGTCGCAGCGGCAGAGAAAGGAGTATTGGAGATAGTGACGGAAAATTTCGCATTCATAATTCCAAGCTCCTCAAGCGACGAAACGATCAACTTCTCGATCTTCTTCGCCGCCTCGCGGCGCTTTTCCGTCAGCTGCTGCGCCGAGGCCGAACAGACTTTGCGTTCTTCCGATACTGAAGAGCCGATCGCGGCCAGCTCTTTTTCAAAATTTGCTGCGAGTAAGAATTCATTGCCGATCTTTACGCGGTGTTCAAGGAGAGACTCGATGGTTCCGCCGTATTTCTTCTTCAGCAGCGAGAATTGGCCGAGCCGTTCGCGAATCCGCTCAAGCTTCTCCGGATTGAATTCAATCTTCGCATTGTACGATTGAATAAATTTCGACAATTCCTCCACGATGATTTCGGCGGACTTTGCCTCTCCGGCCGCATCAGTGAAAACGGAATCGATCTCCCGCAGCGATTCGATCTGTTTCCATGCAAGGACCAGATTGTCGTGTACCGAAGATTCCCCCTCGTACAAAAGCTGGCTCAACTGTGAAGTCAGTTCGTGCAGTTTTTCCGCATTTTCCAGCAGCATCAATTCGGATTCGAGCGACGCCTCTTCTCCCGGCTGCGGATGAACTGTGTCGATTTCCTTCATTTGGAATTCGTATAGATCCTTCTTTTCCTTCAGCCGATGTTCCTGCTCCTGCAGATTGTGCTTCTTTGCAAAAAGATCGGAGAGCTTTCTATAGGATTGACGATAATCCGAGAGAATGCGTTCATCCACGCCGAAATCATCGAGAAAATCGATATGCGTCTCAGGCCGGAGCAATGCCTGGTGGTCGTGCTGGCCGTGAAGGTCAACGAGCACGTCGCCCGCTTCTTTTAACAGCGCGAGAGGAACGGGGGAGTCATTAATGAAGCAACGGCTTTGCCCTTTTACCGAAACTTCCCGCCGGACGATCATTTCGTCCGATGACTCGATGTTGTTGTCTTTCAGGAGGGATTGAATTTTCGGTGAGCCGGAAACATCAAACGTTCCTTCCACGATCGCCTTCTCCGCTCCCTTCCGGACAACGTCGGCGCTGGCTCGCTCGCCGAGAAGCAGGCTCAACGCATCGATGAGGATCGATTTTCCGGCACCCGTTTCGCCGGTGATGATGTTGAGGCTGCGCTCGAACTCAACGCTGATTTCCTCAATAAGGGCATAATGCTTAACGTACAGGGAATGCAACATGGAATGAAGTTACGCTGAATTTTGGAGAGTTTCAAGCTGCGACAACACGTCATTGTGAAGTCAATTTCAAAATCCAATCGGTCGTTTTGGCTTCTCCGGTGGAGCGATCAATTGACGTATCGTTTCAAAAATAGCCTGAATCGCTTGGCCGTGTTTCTCAAACTTCTCCTCAAGTAAATTCAGCTTAAGTGCTAGTTCTGTGTGAGTGGAGAGAATTTCTCGAAGCTTCACGAAGGCACGTATAATTGCAATATTGACTTGGATCGCGCGTTCGCTATGCAAAACCGTAGCAAGCATCGCCACACCATGTTCGCTAAATGCGTGAGGTAAGTAACGACGTCCACCGCGAGATTTGGAGTTTGAGGTTTCAAATTGATACCTCAAAACTTTTTTCAATTGTTCAAATTCCTTCTCCGTCAACCGAAACATAAACTCGCCAGGAAATCGCTTCATATGTCTTCTGACGGCGAGATTGAGAGACTTTGTTGGAACACTATAGAGCTCAGCAAGATGAAAATCCAGCATGACCTTTCGGCCTCGGATAACGAAAATCCTGTTTTCGATTAAGCCGTGCGGAAGAATTTCCGATTTTGATTTCATGGATTCCCCCCTTTGACGTAAGGTTGCCAGAATGGATTTTTTGCATTCCCCTAATGTGACACTGTGCCAACCACATCGAGATTTTAGACCATGATATGGTGCGAATCAACCGCTTTCCACATCCCCCTCTCCAAATACTTCTATCTCCGGCACATCGGGCAGGATGCCGTGATAAAAAGCGTAACGGAAAAACTCGCCAAGCCCTTCACGGGCCTCGTCGTCAAAGCCATAGGTGTAGCCTTCAAGCCGCTGCTCCATCAACTCCGCAGGCAAAGACAATTCTTTTGCCTGTTGCGCTGCGATCGTAGAGAGGGAAGCCGTCCCCAATTCTTGCGACCCGAGAAGCAGCGATGTAATGTCTTTCTTGTATTTTTCTTTTCGCGCCGCACAGAGAAGATGGATGAACGGCAGGTCTGTCATGTCGGACCACTCATCGACGAGGTCTAGTGCCGGCCCATCCCAGTCGGATGTCAGCATTGCGTTTCCAGTAAGCAGGGCAGCATCGGCCTTCAAGAGCATCTGCCGCACCGGGGCGATGACGGGTACGATGACAGCGTCTTGTTCAAATTTTTCGGAGAGAATGATCTTGGCAAGGATGATATCGGACGAGGACACGGCGCCGACGGCGACTGAAGCGATCGAACGGACTTTCTTGTTTACGCACAGCACGCTTGCCCTGCTCTCTCCCCGTGAAGAGACGCCGACCGACGGGTACAATGAAAAATCAGAACTGTTGCGTGCAAACTCGACGGGTCCTATCATGGCCGCGTCGCGCTCGTCGCTGAGAATACGCTCGGTGTTCACTCCCGCACTCTCAAAGAAAAGTCCCGCCGAGGCGGGACTTTCCGGTTGCTGCAATCCGAAGATGACCGGGCGGCAATAGAAATCCGGTACCGCTCCTATTCGAAATTGATGTTCGGGCACGCTGAACTCAGTTGCCGGTTTTCTGGCGAATCTGTTTCGCTGCGAGGTCGCGCAAATAATAGAGTTTGGCACGGCGGACCCTGCTTGATTTTATCTTTTCGATTTTTGCGATGCGGGGAGAATGCGTCGGGAATATCCGCTCAACACCGACGCCGTCGGATACTTTTCTGATCGTGAAGGTGGCACCCATTCCGCTTCCCCGTGTGCCGATGACGACGCCCTGAAACTGCTGAATGCGTTCCTTGTCGCCTTCGACAACGCGCAGGTGCACATTCAACGTGTCACCCGTAGTGAACGCAGGGAGGTTCGTCTTCAGTTGAGTCGCTTCTACCAATTTAATCTTGCTCATTGTTGTACTCCGTTCGTTAACGTGTTATTTTTTATGAATCAAATCTTCCCGGCGCTTTTCAGTGCGTTTCGTTCGCTCTTCCTCACGCCACGCGGCGATTTCCTTATGATTTCCCGACAACAGCACGTCCGGCACTTTCATCCCTCGGTATTCCGGCGGCCGTGTGTAATGCGGGCTGTCCAATAATCCATCTTGAAACGAATCCGTCAGTGCCGATTCCCCGTCTCCGATCACTCCCGGTATCAATCGTACGACGGCGTCAGCGATCACTAATGCCGCAAGTTCGCCCCCGGTCAGCACGTAGTCGCCGATCGAGATCTCTCGCGTGATGACGGATTGTCTGACGCGCTCGTCAACTCCTTTGTAATGTCCGCAGAGGATCATCACGTTCGATTTCAATGACAGGTCGTTGGCTATCTTTTGCGTGAACGGTTCCCCGTCCGCGCTGACATAGATGATCTCATCGTATGTCCTTTGTGCCTGCAGCGACTCGATACATTCAACGATCGGCTCCGGTTTCAGAATCATGCCGGCGCCGCCGCCGTAAGGCGACTCGTCGAGCGTGTGATGTTTGTCGTGCGTAAACGACCGCAGATCGTGCACGGCAATCTCTGCCAGCTTTTTTTCCTGCGCAATCTTCAGAATGCTCTCGCTGAGCGGACTGGCGAGGAGTTTCGGAACTGCAGAGAGAATATCGATCCGTATGCTCATACCGTTTCCGTCTCTCATATTTCTCAACGATCCGGCAAGTCGCCGACCGGTCCGTCAAACAACCCTTCCGGCGGGTCAATCGTCATCGTTCGATTTTTCAAATCCACGCCGCGGACAATATTCCGAACTGCTGGAACCATCACCTCGCCGCTGCCGGTGTTCACAACGTACACATCCTGTGCAGGATACCGGACGACATCCCTGATGACGCCGAGCATCTTCTTCTGGGAGTCGCAAACAGACATCCCGACAATATCGTCGACGAAGAACTCACCTGGCGCCAGCTGCTTTCGCGCCGCCTCTTCAACAAATAAAAAATGACCAACCAGGGCTTCCGACGCGTTTCGGTCATTGACATCCTGAAATTTGACGTAAATATCTTTCCCGCGGAGCGAAACTTTTTCGATCTTCCTCTCGACGGCCTTCTCTTCGCTTTTTCCTGCCAGCACGGAACCAAGTTCCTCAAACTCGTCGTACGAGCGAGCGTAGGAGTGAACTTTCACCTCTCCCTTCACGCCGAAAACTTTCGCGATCACGCCGACCGCACGCAGTCGAGGGGGCAACGCTTGGTGTGATTTCACAACTCTCCGCACATTCAGGTGTACTGCAGTACCGGGATCTAATCCAGCACTTCAAGCATCGCACGTTTGCCGTTCTTTGCCGCAACCGCACTCAAGAGCACCCTCATCGCCTGGGCTGTCCGGCCTTTGCGGCCGATGATCTTTCCGACATCGGCCTCTCCAACTTTCAGCTTGAAGATGATCTTCCCTTCCTTCTCCTCATCGATAAGAGAAACGTCATTGGGATTATCGACCAATTGCTTCGCAATGTACTCGATGAAGTCCCGCATATGCACCTCCTACGCTGTTCGAAAAACTACTGCAAACATATCGTTATGATCGAGCTGCTTGAGTCTTCTTCGGTACCCGGAGAAACAAATGCCTCAGCGAACGAAAAGACTTCGTTACGCTTGCGCAGGAGCTGCCGGAGCGGCGGCTTCAGGCTGGGCCGGAGCGGCCGGAGCTTCTTGCGCGACAGCCTTCTTTTTCTTCTTTGCGGCGTTCCGACGGGCGTTGCGTTCGTTCTCTTTCTGAAGCTTCAGCCCTTGCATCATCTGCCATTTTTCGAATTCGGCAGCGATCGTCGCTTCGTCGGCTTTTTTCTTTTTCAGACTCCATTTCAGCCACACGCCTTTACGGCTTAGCAGATTCTTCACCGTATCGGTCGGCTGAGCGCCTCGTTCGAGCCAGTGATAGATGCGGTCCTCTTTCAGCGTAATGGTCATCGGGTTGGTGCTCGGGTTGTAGGCGCCCACGGCATCGATAAACCGCCCGTCGCGCTTTCTGCGCGAATCTACCGCCACTATCTTGTAAATGGGCTGTTTCTTCTTGCCCATTCGTTGAAGTCGTAATTTGACTGCCAAAGATGTATCTCCTTTTTCTATAAATATGAGTAGATGCCGATTAATATGCAACTCAGTGGAACCGCTGCGCCATCATACGTCCAACATTCTTCCCCTTTGTAAAATTTTTCATCATTTTTTGCATCTCAAAGAACTGCTTGAGGAGCTTGTTCACCTCCTGCACCGACCTCCCGCTCCCCGACGCGATGCGCTTGCGTCGAGAGCCGTTGATGATCGCAGGATGCTGCCGCTCTTCTATCGTCATCGACAGGATGATCGCCTCCACGTATTTCATCTCCTTTTCATCAACATCGTTGATATTGCCGAGCTTGTTCGCTCCGGGGATCATCGACAGCACCTGGCTGAGCGGACCCATTTTCTTGATCTCCTGCAGCTGGCTGTAAAAATCCTCGAGCGTGAACTGTGACTTCCGTATTTTTTGTTCAAGCTGCTGCGCTTTTTCCTGGTCGAAGGTCTGCTGCGCCTTTTCGACGAGCGTCACGATGTCACCCATCCCGAGAATCCGCGACGCCATGCGGTCAGGATGGAACTGCTCGAGGGCGTCGAGTTTTTCGCCGGTGCCTACGAATTTGATCGGCTTCTCGACGATCGACCGGATTGAGAGCGCCGCTCCTCCGCGCGTATCGCCGTCAAGTTTGGTAAGGACGACGCCGTCGAAATTGAGACGGTCGTGGAATGCCTTTGCCGTATTCACTGCATCCTGTCCGGTCATCGCATCAACGACGAACAGAATTTCATGCGGCTGGACGGACGACTTGATGCTCTCCACTTCGCGCATCATTTCTTCGTCCACGTGCAGCCGGCCGGCGGTGTCGATGATCACGGTGTCGCGCGCATTCTTCCGTGCATGGTCGATGCTGTCCTTGGCGATGTTGATTGCCGTGTCCGTGCGGCTGGAGAAAACAGGTACATCAATCTCTCCGCCGAGCATGATCAACTGGTCGATAGCCGCGGGACGGTACACGTCCGCAGCAACGAGAAGCGGGCTGCGGCCTTTCGACTTCAACAAATTTGCCAGCTTCCCGGCAAACGTCGTTTTTCCCGATCCCTGCAATCCCGCAATCAGGATGATCGACGGCGGCGTTTGTGAGATCGTGATCTCGGCTTTGGACGTTCCCAGCAAGGCAACCAGTTCGTCGTAGATTATTTTGACGATGAGTTGGCCGGGTGCTATACTTGTGACGACCTCTTTGCCGAGCGACTTTTGCTGGACGTTGTCAATGAACTGCTTTACAACTTTATAGTTAACATCCGCGTCGAGTAGGACTTTGCGAACTTCACGCAGCATTTCGGCGATGTTCGCTTCCGAAATTCTTCCCTGTCCGCGAAGCCGCTTAAGGACCGAATCTAGTTTTTGAGTAAGGGTATCGAACAAGGCAATTAAGAATTATGGATTAAAAATTAAGAATTAAAAAAGTTCGCGTTCTGCAATTATTCATTATTAATTCATAATTATTAATTTTCTATTAACGTCAGCTTGCTTTTTTCAGCGCTTCTGCGCCGCTGACGATCTCAAGCAATTCTTTGGTGATGGAGGCCTGACGCGCTTTGTTGTATGAAAGCTCCAGCGAGCTGATCATTTCTTTCGCGTTGGTCGAGGCATTCTCCATCGCGGTCATCCGCGCTCCCTGCTCGGCTGCATTAGACTCCAGGAGCACTCTCCACATTTGAAAATTCAGATGTTTCGGCACAAGCGCCGAAACGATCTCTTCGCTCGACGGTTCATAGATGTAATCCACAAGCGAGCGGAGTTTCTTCTCATCCCCTTTTTCAACCGTCTCGGGGGGGATGGGCAGAAAGAGTTCGATGGCAATCCGCTGCTGGGCGGCGTTCTTGAACTCGTTGTAGACAATGACGACTTTGTCGAATTTCTTTGCCACATAGCCGTCAACAATCTCTTTGACAATAGTCCTTGCATTGCCGAAGTTCAGCGCGTTGAAAATCCCGACCTGTTTGGAGAGAATCCCGTAATTGCGTTTATTGAAAAATTCGAATCCTTTCCTGCCTATACAGAAGAGCTTCACGTTTCCCGCCGCGAACAGATCCTTATAGTTGGTGTTGATGTGGTTAACGGCAGCGCGAACGATGTTCGTGTTGAACGCGCCGCACAAGCCTCGGTCGGCGGTAACAACGACGACTGCGACCTTCTCAACGGGACGCTGCATGAGGGCTGGATACTTCGCAGTATCAACTTTGCCCGAGAGATGACGCAGCATTTCCGCCATCTTGCGTGCGTACGGCCGCGCCTGAAGAATTGATTCCTGGGCACGGCGCAGCTTTGCCGCGGCAACCATCTTCATCGCCTTGGTGATCTTCTGCGTGCTTTTCACCCCCGCGATACTTCTTCGTATGTCGCGCAGCGTAGCCATGATTACGCCGTCACGGTAAATGTATCCATGAACTCCTTCGCGATCGTTTGAATGCGTTTTGCAAGATCGTCCGTCAATTCCTTCTTCTCGGCGATGACCTCGAGGAGATCCTTGTGGCGGGTTTCCGTCATTTCAAGAAACTCTTTCTCGAACGGCAGGACTCGGTCGATCGGAAGCTGGTCCAGAAAACCCGACGTGCCAAGGTACAGCATGATGACCTGTTTCTCGACGGGCATCGGCACGTACTGTCTTTGCTTCAGCACTTCGACAAGCCGCGAACCGCGCTGCAGCTGCTGCTGGGTAGCTTTGTCAAGGTCCGATCCGAATTTAGCGAACGCTTCCAGCTCTCGGTACTGCGCAAGGTCCAGGCGGAGGCGCCCCGCGACTTTTTTCATCGCCTTGATCTGCGCATTCCCGCCGACACGCGACACGGAAATGCCGACGTTGATCGCAGGACGAATACCTGAATTGAATAAATTCGGTTCGAGGAATATTTGCCCGTCGGTAATGGAGATAACGTTTGTCGGGATATAGGCAGCGACGTCGCCGGCCTGCGTTTCGATGATCGGGAGAGCCGTCAGGCTTCCTCCGCCGAGATCATCGCTCAACTTTGAAGCACGTTCAAGAAGGCGCGAGTGCAGATAGAACACGTCGCCGGGATATGCTTCGCGCCCTGGTGGACGGCGAAGAAGCAGGGACACTTGCCGGTACGCAGCCGCGTGTTTGGAAAGATCGTCGTACACAACAAGCACGTCGCGTCCGCTGTCGCGGAAATACTCGCCGAGCGTTGCACCCGCATACGGAGCGATAAACTGCAAGGGAGCGGGATCGCTGGCGGTCGCGGAAATGATCGCGGTGTATTCCATCGCTCCCATCTCTTCAAGCTTTGTGACAACCTGCGCTATCGTCGATCCCTTCTGGCCGATCGCGACATAGATGCAGTACACCGGCTTGACCCCGTCCTTCTTCGCTTTCTCTGAATGCGTGTATTTCTGATTAATGATCGTGTCGAGTGCGACTGCTGTCTTCCCGGTCTGGCGGTCGCCGATGATCAATTCGCGCTGTCCGCGTCCGATAGGAACCATCCCGTCGATCGCTTTCAAACCGGTCTGAAGCGGCTGCTTCACCGGCTGGCGCTGGATAACACCGAGCGCTTTTCTTTCGAGTGGTGAGAATTTGTCCGTCTTTATCGACCCGCGGCCGTCGATCGGCTGACCCAGCGGATTGATAACACGGCCGAGCATCGCCTCACCAACCGGCATCGAAGCAACGCGTTTCGTACGTTTTACCGTATCGCCTTCTTTGATCTTTGTGTCGTCGCCGAAGAGAATACAGCCGACGTTGTCTTCTTCTAGGTTCAGCACCATGCCGAAAACATCGTTCGGGAATTCGATCAGCTCGCTAGCCATTACTTTGGAAAGCCCGTAAAGGCGTGCGATGCCGTCGCCGACCTGCAGCACAGTGCCGACATCATAAATATCAATTTCTTTTTCAAAGCCGGAGAGCTGCTTTCGCAGCACGGCAGTTATTTCATCGGGTCGTACTTCCGCCATTGTCATTTCCTTTTTGATTCGACAAATTAATTCTTCGAAACAGAGCCGTCCTTCAGACGCGAACGAAGCAGGTCAAGCTGACGGCGAATGCTGCCGTCCAGCGTTGTGTCGCCGACCTTTGCAACGAATCCACCTTTTAATATCTTGTCGAGGCTGAACGAGACTCGGACTTTCTTTTGTGTATAGGATTCGAGCTGCCGTACTAATGATTTTTCCTGCTCCGCGGAGAATTTCACCGCCGTGCGAACGTCAACAGAAACAATGCCGAGCTGCTCGTCCCGCAGGACGAAATATTGCCCCAGCGCTTCGGCCAGAACATCTTCGCGTCCCTTATCAATAATTGCGATAAGGTATTGATTCACGACGGAGCCGATCTTTGTGCCGAAAATTTCCGCAATGATCGCCTTTTTCTTCTGCTTGGAAACCACGGGGCTTGCGAGAAGCGAACGGAGATCTTTGGACGATTTGATGGCAGATTGAACCGTCAGCAGGTCGTCTGCGATTATCTCCGGCTTCTTCGCTTCGCCGGTCAACGCCATCAACGCGGACGCGTATCGTTTTGCAACTCTGAGGTTACTCATCAGTTCTTTGGAAGCGATTGGAGAACTTTGTCGACGAGTTTTTTCTGTTTAGCTTCGTCGAGCGTTTCATCGATGATCTTTTCTGCAGCGTTCACTGCAAGATCGGCAACTTCGTTTCTCAATTGAAGAAGCGCAGATTCCTTTTCACGCTGAATATCTTCTTTTGCCTGCCCCATCATCGTTTTTGCACTTTCGTGGGCTTTCGCGACGATTTCATTTTTTATCTGCTCGGCCAGCTCGCGCCCTTCCTTAAGAATGCGCGACGTTTCTTCGTTTGCGTGCCTCATCGCCTCTTTATTCTCCGCAAGCAGGCGTTCCGATTCTTTTCTTGCCTCTTCAGCTTTCAGCAGCGCATCGCGGATGCCCTGTTCACGCGCCTGCAATGCGTTCACCAACGGCTTCCATGCCACTTTACCGAGGATGAAAAGCAGGATAAGAAAAGTAATGATCGTCCAGAGGATGAGTCCCGGATTGATGTCTAGCATATCGATCCCTGTTGAGTTTTACTTGGTTGCAAGAATAATGCAAATGGCCAGTGCAAAGAAGGTTGCGCCTTCGATGAGCGCTGCCGCGATCAGCATCGACGTGCGGACCTGGCCGGCGACTTCAGGCTGGCGGCCGCTGGCTTCCATCGCTGCTGCTGCAAGCTTGCCGATCCCGAGGCCTGCTCCGACAACGGTGATGGCTGCTCCGAACCCGGCTGCCAAATATCCCCACTGCGTTGCAACGGCTTTCGCGATTTCAATTGGATTTGCTTCCATTATATTTCTCCTATAAGAATAGATGGTATAAATAGTGAACGATGGTCTCTCGATTTCTAATGCGCATGTTCTTCGTGCGCATCATGGCCTTCCGACTGCATGCCGAGCCCCATAAAGAGCGAGGTGAGCATGGTAAAGATGTACGCTTGGAGGAACGCCACAAATAGTTCAAGGCAGTCGATCCCGAGTGTGAATAAAACCGACGGAACCGATACTGCGTACCCTAACGTTGTAGAAATTTTTCCAAAAATAAAGATCAATCCGAGGAGCGAAACGACGACGATGTGCCCGCCGGTCATGTTCGCAAACAAACGAATGCAGAGAGCAAATGCCTTTGTGAACGTACCCAAGATTTCAATCGGGATCATGATGGGCCACAACAGCCAATGGACGCCGCCGGTAAAATGGGCGAAATAATGACCGATCCCCTGAGCGCGGATCGCCGAAGCCTGAATCATGATATAGGCAATAATCGCAAGGCCCGCCGTTACGCTGACGTTACCCGTTGCCGATGCCCCATAAGGTACAAGCCCGAGCAGATTCATCAAAAGAATAAAGAAAAACGTCGTCAACAAGTACGGAAGATATCTCAGCCCGCCGGGTCCCATGTTGGGGATCGCGATCTCATCCCTCACAAACACGACAAAGATTTCGATGAGATTGCCGAAGCCCGTCGGTACGGCGTTTTTCTTATTCTTCCTTGCAACGATAGCCAGGATGACGACGAGCAAAACTGCCGCAAGCCACAAGAAGACAACATGCTTCGTGATCGACATATCGATCCCCAGAAAATGCAGGTGCGGAAGATCGATCCGCCCGAACGGGGTTTCCAGCTCATGCGCATCCTGGACGTGCTTGAGCAAATGAGTGAAAAGATTCTCGCTCTCTTCGTGCGCAGCGGCAACGCGGGCAGTATCGGCGATCACCGCAGCGGAGTCGGCAGCGGCACGAGCCGTGATTTGATTGTCAAAAAGAAACAATGACGCCACGACGTTATCCTTCGTTTTTATTACCCAGTTTTTTCTGCATGAACATCACTTCAAGAATCAGGAACAGAACATAATACCCCATCAACGAAATCACCAGAGGAACGGCCTGAAAATGAAATACTTCTATCAGTACCATCAACGCCGTGAGCATCCCCAGCATGCGAAGCCCCATCCCGCCGAGTACCGCTTTCAGGAACACCGTGTACGATTTGTCGATCGAGTATTCGATCGCCGCGTAACCTGCCAGCACATTTGCCACGCTTATCATGACCCCTGCGATGTAGGCGTGAATAACTTCTGCTGAAGCATACACAAAGAGCGGATAGACTGAGAGCACCGCGCTCAGGAGAACAACAACGGCGATTTGACGCAGAAAAGAGACATCAAACTTTATTGTGTTGTTTTCGTTCGGCATCCAATGCGTCTTGCTGTTGACCTAACTTCATGACCGAAGTTATGAATTTGACCATTCCGCCGACTCCGCCGATCAGCAGCCCGCCGAACATCAGCCATGGCGACGTACCCAACCGGCCGTCCAACCACTTTCCGAGAAAAAAAAAGACAACGATGGAAAGAGCGAGTTGAATTCCCAATGTGAGAAACGGGGCAAGATTCTGCAGCGTTTTGCGATCGCCCGTGGACAGCTTATTGTCAGGCTGTTCCATTTCCTCACCGTCCTAGTATTTCTGGATGTCGTGATTCGAAGCGCGCGCATCCGACATGGAGATCTTCCCGTCAAACACGGCGCCCTCGTCAATCACCAGACGCGCCGACCGTATATCGCCGCGAACCACCGCTTTGCCCTCGAAGACCAGCTTGTCGACGGCGATAATGTTCCCGCGGATCTTTCCGCCGACGGTCACGTTCTTCCCGTTGATATTGCCTTCGATTTCTCCTGTTAATCCGATCGCAACATTTTCGGCGGCGTGAAGTTCTCCCACCACTTTGCCGTCCACGCGGATATTTCCCTGCGTCCGGATCTTCCCCTCAATTGTCGTTCCTGAACCGATGAGATTTAATTCTTTTACTGCATTTTTGTCGGACATGTCGGCGTTCCTTAATCACAGAGTTTCAATTGCTATCATGTACTCATCCGGATTTTGCGGCTGGCCGTCTTTCCATAATTCAAAATGAAGATGCGGGCCGTAACTCGTATTACCCGAATTCCCGAGGAGCGCTATTGGCTCTCCTCGCTTGACGAACTCGCTCGCGGATTTCAGCAGCGATTGGTTATGTTTGTAAATCGTGAAATAGCCGCTGCCGTGCGAGAGTATGATCATGTTGCCGTCGTCATACGTCCATCCGGAAAAAACGACGTACCCATCGGCGGCTGCACTAATTATTGATCCGCGGCGGCCTGCGTAATCGATCCCAAAATGTCTCCGCGCGTCGTCAAACCCCTGCGAGACATAGCCGACGACCGGCGGATAGAGCGGAAACGATGCCTGAAACGATTTCTTTGTCGGCGTCCGCTCCGGCGCAAATCCAGCCGCAGCGGTCTCCGTTCTCTGCTGAGGCTCTCTCTCGGTTTGCTGCTGCACTTGCTGAGTCTCTCCTTGAGGAGGTGCAGCAATTTCTTCGCTCACGTCGTTTGAGGCCGCAGTGTCTTTTTTCAAGTCGTCCCCGAGCGCACCGCGCAGCTTGCGGTTATACTCCCGGAGCACAATAAACTCCTCTGAAACCTTGCTCAGCCGTGTCTGTAAATCGTACAGCTGATTCCCGTACCGCTTCTGAATTTCAGAGTTTGAGATCGGAACCAACATGCCGAGCGGAGTGTATCCCAGCAGGAGTGCAACAGCAACCATGATCACAACAACAAATCCGCTGACAAGGGCGACGAGCCCCCCTACTGTCAGCGCGAACGCCCGCTTTTCCCCGGCATCTCCCTGCGGAATGACAAGAATCTCAAATTTCCGCTCTTTTGATATATGATGATCGCGTTCAGCAGACATCCTGTATCGGCACTCCGCTCAGTTTCCGTCCTATTTCCCCCAAAAAAAATCAAAAATCGAACTATAAATATACTCAAGGTGGGTTACAATGTCAACGTGTATTTGGGGTGTAACCTTGTTTGTTCGTGAACTGGATCCCAAATCTCTGTTGGTTGGCGGGAATAACTTGTTCCGCGACAGGTTGGAAGGAAGCAGATCTTGACCGAAGAGTGAAAATCTCGCCGAGCCAGCCGGCAACATAGATGAGACAGATAAGCGTGAATGTCAGCAATTGCATTTTCGCACGTTGGAATGTTTTTTCGCGGAGAATGAACCATCCGTATGAGGCGGCTAAAATAAATATAGGCACGATCGGGAAACGATAACGGGCATCGGCATAATAAATCAGGTGGACTCCGATCCAATACAAAACGAGAGCGCGAAGAAGGAAGATACTTCTTTCGTCTTTCTTCGCCGAACAGACCAATCCAAATGTTCCCAAGAGTATGACTGCAACGTACGGCAGGTGAAGAACAACGATGTCTGCAATGGAAAGCCGGGAAAAGATGCTGCCGGAATTCTGGATATTTGCCCATTCGGCCTTGTATTCCATCGTTGTGAGAAGCCAATAATCGGCAGCGAAAAAGTGTGCGAATTTTTTTCCCTCTAGAAGAAGAAACTCGAGCGGATGCGACCGGATAAAGTCAAGTCCAAGTTTGAACCCTAAGTCGGACCGGTCAAAATCATCAGTTACGGGGACGAGCGGATTCCCTTGTTCGGGAAATGAATACGCCCCGTTTGCCCCCTGATGATTTCCGATCCAAAAATTTACCCCTGCATTGCTCGTAAGAGACGCTCTGTGAAACTCATGGAAATTCCTGGCAAGCCAAGGAGAAACTGCGAGGAACGCCACGGCTGCAACGAAGGCGAACGACCGCATGTTTGCACGGAACGGAATTCCATTCTTCCAGCGGTACACAACAAATACCAGCGGTAACAGTGCTGCCGTCGGACGGATCAACACGCCGACGCCGGTCAACACCCCAAGCATAAGTGAGTCCCGCCACAACGGAATCTCATTCCTTTCATGGACAACCATCCATACGATCAGCAGCAGGACTGTTGTAAAGATCGTTTCTGTCATCAAATGAGAAATGTATAATATCTGTATCGGAAATACGGCGAGCATGGCAGCCGCAACCAGGCCAGCCTTTTCGGAGAACATTTTCTTTCCGATGCCGAACAACAAGAGGCACGAGAAGACGTCCGCGATGACCTGGAGAGTTCGCATCGGCGTCTTCGATTCGCCGAAGACGGCGTAGGTGGCGGCAAGAAGAAAAGGATAACCTGGAGGGCGGAATGCGGTTGGATGACCATCGAGAGCAAATCCGCCGCCGTTCGCTAACGACCGGGCTATAGCATCATAGTCCCTGTCGTCGGAAGTAAGCGGAGGATGGAACAATGCCGCAGAAGCAGCGCGCAAGATCACCGCGATGAAAAGAATTCCAAAAAGAATCTTACGATTCTCGGGTGACGCTGCGAAAAATCTCATGGAGTGGCAATCTTCGGTCTGGAAGTGTACACGTTATTTGGCCCATCCGTGTTCTTCTATTTTCTCTTCGATGAACTTCTTCATCGCGTTCTTGTAGATATCCCGGGAGAACTGGAGCGCCCTGTTCCGGATCTTTTCCGGGTCGAAGCGCATCAATTCCGTTTTTGACACCGCTTGTTCGAGAGCGTCGGCCGTTTGTTCATAGAAAAAAACTCCCGAAATCCCGTCCTGCACCGTTTCCAACGTTCCCCCTTTTCCGTAGGCGATGACCGGCTTTCCGCTCGCCATCGCCTCAAGGGGAACGATCCCGAAATCTTCTTCCCCTGGAAAAACGAGCGCAGTACAACCTGCATACAGCGAAACGAGCTCGTCATCGCTCTTCCATCCGGCAAATTCAACCGTTGGTCCCGCGAGCCGCCGAAGTTTCTCTTCGTCCGGACCTTTTCCCACAATCACAAGCCGTTTTCCGGTATTGTTGAACGCCTTCACCGCAAGGTCAACTTTCTTGTACGGCACGAGCGCGCTCACAATTAAATAGTATCCTTCGTTCTTTCCCGACGGCTGAAATTGTCCGGTGTCAACAGGGGGAAAAATTATCTGCGCATCGCGTCCATAATGCCGGCGGATCCGCTGGCGAACATGGTCCGAGATTGCGACGAAATGATGAACCCGGCCGGCGGTTCTTCTATCCCATGCTCTGAGCAAGGGTGCAGCTGTGCTCATCGCCAGGCGGACCGCAAATCCAGCCTGCCCCTTGCCAAAGTATTCATCATACATTTCATAGACGTATCGCATCGGAGTGAAGCAATAACAAAGATGGAGAGCATTACCGCGCGGTCTCGCCCCCTTGGCAACGCAGTGGCTCGTAGAGATGAGGAGGTCGAAACCGGAGAAATCAAAGGAATTGATCGCTATCGGAAAGAGGGGAAGATACATTCTGTACTTTTCTTCGACAAACGGAAAACGCTGCAGGAAGGATGTATGAATCGTCTTCGACTCGATGAGCGGAGACATCGCCCCCTTCACGTGGAGGAGCGTGTATATCGGTGCGTCGGGAAAAAGCTCGCACAGGACTTCCAGGCACTTCTCGCCGCCCCGCATACCTGTGAGCCAATCGTGCACCAACGCGACACGTAACGGCCGATTTGAGATGCCCATCACAATCTTTTCAAAAAAATGTGACGAAAATATACAAAGATTGATGCGAGAATCAAAACATTGCGGGACATGAAAAACCTTCGGTCCGCCTCATCCCCCAAAGCTTGCTAAAGGTTTCATCGCTCTGTATATTAAAAATGTCGATGCTGCAGACCAATTCCGGTTTACTTCATGGAACACTATAATCTCCCTTTATACCGCTCGTGGTTCCCTTTCCTTTCCACAGGAAAAATCTGGATGAACCATGCCGCGATAAGTCCGCTTTCACGTCGGGTAAGCGAAGCCGTCGCACAGTATCTTCATCGAAGGGAGGTCGAGGAAATCGACACGTACGTTTCGTCACTTCCGATCGTAGCGAAAACGAAGGAGAACCTTGGAACGATGATCGGCGCGTCTTCAGACCGCATCGCCTTCGCGGGGAATACCTCGGACGGATTGAACGTCCTCGCCGCCGGCATGGAATGGCACACGGGCGACCGGATCGTTCTGAACGACAGCGAATTTCCGTCAAACATCGTCCCCTTCATCAACCTCAGACGCCACGGAGTCGAAATAGATTTTCTCAAAACACAGAACGGGGAAATTACGCCGGAGCGTATCGAAGAGCTCATTACGCCGCGCACCCGCCTTGTTTCGCTGAGTTTTGTGCAGTTTCTTTCCGGGTTCCGTGCAGACCTCGAAGCGATCGGCAGCGTGTGCAAAAAACACGGCGTCATCTTCTGCGTTGACGCAATCCAGGGACTCGGGGCGTCCCCGCTTAACGTTCGTTCATCGAACATCGACTTTCTTTCATGTGGAGGCCCAAAATGGCTGATGGCTTTGATGGGGATCGGCTTCATTTATGTCTCCGAGGAGATGCAGCAGCGCATTCACCAGGCGCACGCAGGATGGACCAGCAATAGAAATTTTTTTGGCGATTTTTTTACGTACCGGATCGATTTCGACGAGACAGCCCGGAGGTACGAAAACGGCACTCAGAACTATACGGGTATCGTCGCCCTGAGCGAGTCGACCTCAACCCTGCTTGAGGTTGGAATTGACAAAATAGAGGGGCACCTCCATCACATCACCGATAATATCATCGCCGGCGTCGATGAAGCCGGTTTCGATGTTGTGACACCGCGCGAGCGTTCGAAACGGGCGGGCATTGTCACGTTCAAATGCCCCAATACGCGAGAATTATTCGATTCTCTTGTAAAAGAAAACATCATCGTCTCTCTTCGCGAGGGAATGATCCGCGTCGCCCCTCATTTCTACAACTCGCTCGACGAGGCTGCCGCGTTTCATTCCGTTCTTCTCCAACATAGAAAGACGGCAGCGGCATGACATTAATCGCGGGGCTCTTCTTCGCCATTATTGCGTTCGCTTTTGCTGCAACACTCGTGATCTTCGCCGTCGGCCCGATCATGGTATTGAATCCCCGCCGGCGCGGCGAAGATTTTTATAGAAAGCGGGGCGAATCTCTTTCACCTGCGGACCTCCAGCTACCATTCCAGGAGTTCTGGTTCGAGAACAGGGATCATCAGCGACTTCACGCCTGGTTCATCCCCGCAAACGACGCAGCTCGGGGAACAATTTTTTACATGCACGGCGTCGGAGACAACAAGATCAGCGGACTCCGACTGGCGCAGGTATTTCATTCGCGTCATTTCAACGTGATGATGTACGATTCGCGTGCTCATGGCAGGAGCGAAGGGCGCTTCTGCACGTACGGCTATTATGAAAAATTCGACGTTTCGAAGGCGATCGACGTTTTGACGGAACGGGAAAAACCGGGATTGGGGAACATCGGACTCTTCGGAACGTCGATGGGTGCAGCGATCGCCGTGCAGGCAGCGGGCATTGAACCGCGGATCCGCGCCGTGGTTGCAGAAGGATGTTTTACAAACCTGCGCACCATCACTGTCGACTATCAGAAACGACTGTTGTGGATGCCGTGGCATTTTCTCCGAAACGTCGCGATGAAACGGTCGGAACGCATCGCACATTTCAGACATCGCGATGTCTCACCTCTCCGCTCGCTTGCAACCGTCAATGTTCCCATCATGTTTATTCACGGGAAGAAAGACGGCCGCATCAAATACCAGTACAGCGAAGAGCTCTATGCAAATGCGCATGACCCGAAAGAGCTTTATCTGATCGACGGCGCGGACCATACCGACATCCACAATATTGCCCAAAAAGAATACGAAGAAAGTGTGGCCGGATTTTTCGAACGATGGCTGAAATAGTTTGCGCATCTTTTCACCCACTCACCTCAACGACACCCAGGTAGGAACCGTCCAGAAGTTTTCTTCGAACTATGAGGCTATGTTTGACTTTTCGGAAATGTTCACACAAGATCCCCCGAGAGTCTCTCGTGACCACCAACACAATTCCCATTTGACTTTAGACCGTTTTCTCTCTACGTTTTTGCCAGACACTTCTTATTACTGCTTTCGTACACTCGGGAGGTTGTATGAAACACAGACCTGATTTTTGAATAATTCCCTAAATCTTTAAATCTTAATGAACAAACGAGAGTTGTAATACTCCGGACATCACTTTGTCAAACATAGCGGGGTAGGTATGAAACATTGTATCCTCATCATTGCTTTCTTTTCGCTCCTGCTTTCCTCATGCGCTGAGCAGCAGATCGTCAACGCTCCGCCGTCGACGTATTATCTTGATCAGAATTTTCCAAACCCTTTCAAAGACTCAACCGTAGTAGAGTATGGTATTCCTTATGTCGAACCGAACAACCCGGCGCCGTGGATTCGCATCGTTGTTCTCGACCGATTCAACGAATTACAAGCCACACTTGTCGATAACCCCAACCATCCGGCAGGCAGTAACTTTAGGGTAACCTGGGACGCCTTGGGCGCCAATGGTTTCACGGTGCCTACCGGCGTCTACTATATCGAACTGGAACAGCTGCGTTTTCCGGCTGGATCAGGTGATGTTGCCGTTCTCAAACGAATTGCCGCACTCAAACAATAGGGGTTGCCATGAAACATATTTTTTCGATTCTCATAAGTCTTTTCATAGCATTCGGTGCACAGGCACAGCATGCCGATTCTTCGGCCGTCGCTTCGAAATTTCGCTTCACACTTGGCTTCGGAATCGATGCGATGAATCCCGACCAGATCAATGACCGCATCGCGACCTCGAATCAGGCACTCGGCAGTTTCGCGCAATCAATAAAATCAATGCCGGAGGTTTCGGCCGCGTTGACGATCAGGCCGAACCAGGACCAAAAGGTCGTCATTCTCCGCGGAGGATATCTTTGGGCTGAACGTGACTTTGCGTTCTCGCTGCCGGAAACGGATACTTCTTCGACCCCGACAGGGAAAATAAAAGGGTTGATCAAAGAAACATATTCCGCCTATCCATTCTCGATCGGAATTGGTTTGTCGACTTTGACTTCAGATCTCCAGGTGGAGATAGATTTTATTTATGCGTTGGGGTATGTCACTGAAGACGGATCGTATACAACTTCGGAAGGGACGACGAGCTCGTATTCAAATACGCTGTTTAGCCCAGCGTACGGTTTCCGGGTCGCCGCACAGACAAGCGTTCCGTTGACGCCGAACATCAGTATCGTGCTGGAAATCGCTTATCGCGGACTGAAGTTCGAGGATTTTGAAAACCAGCTCAATGCACAGCCATCGGATGTTGAGTATTCAATGAGCGGAATTTCGGGGAATGTCGGGATTACATTTACGCCGTGAAAGCTATCGCAGCGTCAGTCTTGTGACACTCTCGATGTGATACGTATGAGGGAACATGTCGACCGGCTGAACTTTTTCAATGGAATAGCCGAAGGGGGAGAGCAGCTGCAGGTCGCGTGCGAGCGTCGTAGGATTGCAGCTAACATAAACAATTCTTGGGATCTTCATTCCGCCGATTTCTTCCACCGCCTTGGGATGCATCCCGCTTCGCGGCGGGTCGATGATCAACACGTCGGGCGCGGCATATCTTTTCTTCCAACCGATATCCTTTGTCAAGAGATCCTTCAAATCGCCGGCGATAAATTCGCAGTTGCGTATCCCGTTCACCTCAGCGTTCATTTTCGCATTGATGATCGAACTCTCGATCAGTTCGATGCCGACGACCTGTTTCACCGATCCGGAAACGTACAGTGAAATTGCGCCCGTGCCGCAGTACAGGTCGTACACCACATCGTTCGGCGTCAGTTCTGCGAATTCCTTTGCCACGCGGTACAGCACTTCTGCCTGGCGCGTGTTCGTCTGAAAAAATGAATTTGCGGAAAGATGAAAAAGGTGATCACCGATCTTTTCGGTAAAGACGCCGTTCCCGTGATAAACTTTCTCTGTCTCGCCGACGGCAACGTTTGCAAGTTTCGAGGTGATATTATTGACCACCGTGACAATTTCAGGGAAGGATTTCGTCAACGCTGCAGTCAGTTCCTTCATGACCTCGGGGCGGTCGTCGTACGTCACAAGGTTCACCATCACATCGCCGGTATTCTTGCCTTCCCGGATCACGAGGTTGCGGAGATAGCCGGACTGCGGCTGGGAGGTATATGCCTTAAGCGAATGCTCTACGGCAAAACTCTTTACCGCGTTCAAAATGCCGTTGCTCAATTCCGATTGAAGGTGGCATTCGTCGATGTCGAGGATTTTATCGTAACGCTGTGGGATATGGAACCCGAGCACGAGTTCGCCCGCTCCCTTTATTTTCTCCTCTCCCGAAGGAACGGGACCGGGCGTGAGGTCCATCTCCTCCTTGGTCAGCCATCGTTTATCTCCGAAGGAGAACTCGAGTTTGTTCCGGTAAAAATATATTTCTTTTGATGGGATGATCGGAAGGATCGGGACACCTTTGAATCCACCGATGCGTTCAAGCGCATCAACAACATGCTGCTGCTTGAATGCAAGCTGCGACTCATATTCCACGTGCTGCCATCGGCATCCGCCGCATGTGCCGAAATACTTGCACCGGGGCGTTGTGCGGTTCGGCGAGGGCCGAAGGACTTCAACGACCTTTGCTTCGAGATGTTTCTTCTTCGTCCGCACAATTTGAGCGCGAACGACATCTCCCGCAACCGCTCCATCGACGAACACGACCATCCCTTCATGACGCGCGACGCTCGTCCCTTCGAAGCCGGAAGAATCGATCGCCAACTCAAGAATGTCGCCCCGTACCGGCATCAGCTCCCGCTTTCCATTTTTGCGATCTCCTGAGAGACTTTATCCCATTCGTAATAGCTGTCGTTCAGTTTTCCCTGAACGGACTTGTATTCGGCCGAAATGTGCTTCGCCTCATCGCCGTTCTTGTAAAACTCGGGCTGAGCCATTAAACCTTCGATCTCCGATTTGCGCTGTTCGAGGCGTTCGATTTCCTTTTCGACGTTCGTGAGCTTCTTTTTCAGAGGCTGGGATTTTTTCGAATGCTCCTGTCTCCGCTCCGCTTCGATGCGCTTCTTCTCTTTCTCGGAATGATGCTCGGCGTGCTGTCCTTTACCATTAGATCTAGGGTCTTGGCTATTGGCTGTTAGTTTTTCATGCTGCTTTTGCCTACTGCCTCCTGAATTCTGTCTCCTGTCTTCTGAATTCTTCTTCCCCGCCTCTTCTTTCTTCTTCGTCAGATAATCGCTCACGTTCCCGAGAAACGTCCGAATCCCTCCGTGACTGAATTCCAACACTTTATTCACGATCGGGTCGAGAAAAGCCCTGTCGTGGGAAACAATGAGATATGTTCCGGTGAATTCCGCAAGCGCCTCCTGCAGAACTTTTTTCGACCGCATGTCGAGATGATTGGTCGGTTCGTCCATGATCAGGAAATTTGACGGAAGCAGGAGCATTTTCGACAGCGCGAGCCGGCTTTTTTCTCCTCCCGAAAGAACCTTCACTTTCTTAAACACGTCGTCGCCGCGAAAAAGGAACGAGCCGAGGATTGTCCGCAGTTTTGTTCTTACTTCTCCCGTCGCGACTTCATCGACAATCTGCAGCACTTCTTTGGACATGTCCAGCTCCTCCGCCTGGTGCTGCGCAAAGTACGAAACGATCGTATTGTAGCCCGCAACCCTCTCGCCGCCGTTGAACGGCTCCACTCCCGCCACAATTCTCGAAAACGTTGACTTCCCTGCGCCGTTTACGCCGACGACCGCGATCCTGTCTCCTCGTTCGATGGTGTAGTTCAGGCCGTTGAAGACTTTGTGAGAACCGTAGCTCTTCTCGAGATTCTTCAGTTCCATCACGACGCGCCCGCTCGCCTGCGGCGGAGGAAAATGAAAATGGATTTCCTGCTCTTCGTCTTCGATTTCGATCAGGTCCATTTTCTCCATTTGCTTGATGCGGCTTTGCACCTGCCGAGCCTTCGTCGCTTTATAGCGGAAGCGGTCGACGAACTGCTGCGTCTGCTTCAGCTGCTGCTGCTGATTCTTGTAGGCGTTCATCACCAACTCTTTGCGGATCACCCGTTCTTTTTCGTAGAAGGAATAATTTCCTGCATATTCCTCCATCTTGCCAAGACTGAGGGCAAAAGTGCGGGCGGTGATCGAATCGAGAAATGCGCGGTCGTGCGACACGAGGATGATAGCCCCGTTGTACTGGTGGAGGTATTCCTCAAGCCACTGAAGCGATTCGATGTCGAGATGGTTGGTCGGTTCGTCGAGCAGCAGCACTGAGGGTTCTTTCAGCAGAAGTTTTGCAAGCTCGATGCGCATTTGCCAGCCGCCGCTGAACTCGTCCGTCTGCCGTTCCAAATCCGGAACCGAGAATCCCAGGCCCATCAGTACCCGTTCGATCTTCGACTGCATGCGAAACGCATCGAGGTCCTCAAGTTTATGCTGGAGTTCACCGTAGATTTCCAGCGTCTCCATGTATTCCTGGCTGGCTGTGTCCTGCGTGCTCAGTAGAAGATGTGCTTCCTCGAGTTCCTGCTGGACCAAAAGAATGTTCTCGAACGCAGTCTCCACCTCTTTATAAAGTGTTTTGCCGACTGCGGTCACGCCGTCCTGCGGCAAATACCCGGCGGTAACATAGTGCGCCTTGCTGACCGTGCCTTCTTCCGCCTGCGAAATTCCGGCGATAATCTTCAGCAGCGTTGTTTTACCGGCTCCGTTCGAGCCCACGAGTCCGATGCGGTCGTGCGGACCGACCATGAGCGAAAGGTCGTCGAACAAATACCGCCCGCCGAATTGCACCGAAATGTGGTCGAGAGAGAGCATGAATCAGTACGTCAGTTTTCAGTAATCAGAGAATTGAGCAGTAAATATACGAAAAATTGAACGGAGATGGAAGACTCATGCTTGCCTTCGAGCAGAAAAGAATATAAATTGCGTCGTCTTCTTTTTCGGTTGATAGGTGTACACGAAAGACTCTTCCAATACTAAAGAACAGGCTGCATCCTACTTTCAAAAAGGGGTACATATGAAAAGAAATATATTCCTACGTTTATTTATCGCTCTCATATCTATCGCTATTGCCCAATCTGCTTTTGCGCTGGATAACAACTTCGCCGGCACATGGCAGGGGACGCTGAAGATCCAAACGATGGAATTGCGGGTCGTATTTCACCTTCAATCCGATTCGACAGGTGCCATGAAAGCAACCCTGGACAGTCCCGACCAGGGAGCAAAGGGAATTCCTGTCGACAATGTCGCGATGCGAAAAGACAGTCTCATTCTTACGATCAACGCAATCGGCGGGTCGTACGAAGGAATGGTGCATCCTGGAGATTCGGTTATTACGGGAACATGGAAGCAAAGAGGAGCGTCGCTCCCCCTCGACCTTCACCGCATCCAATCGGTAGCCGAAGTGCGGCGGCCGCAGGAACCGAAACCGCCCTTCCCATATGATGCGGAAGAGGTTTCCTATCCGAACGTCGATGCCGGCATTACGCTCGCCGGTACGTTTACAAAACCAAAAACCGGGGGACCGTTTCCCGCTCTTCTTCTCATCACCGGTTCCGGTCCACAGAACAGGGACGAGGAATTATTCGGACATAAACCCTTCCTAGTTCTTGCCGACTATCTCACTCGAAGAGGCATCGCCGTCTTGCGGGTTGACGACAGGGGCACGGCAAAATCGACCGGAAATTTCGGCACTGCAACAACGAAAGATTTCGCCGGCGATGTACGGGCCGGCATCACCTACTTGAGATCACGCCCCGATGTCAACGTCAAAAAGATCGGACTCTTAGGCCACAGCGAAGGGGGACTTATCGCGCCGATGGTCGCCAGTGAGTCAAAGGATGTCGCATTCATTGTGATGATGGCCGGGCCTTCTCTTACCGGCGAGGAAATTCTTTATCTGCAGGATTCCCTCATCTCAACGGCAATGGGCGCTCCGCCGAAAGAGATCACGAAAGAACTCCAACTTAACCGAAAGCTCTACTCGCTGATCCGCACGGAATCCGACACCGTGAAATTGCAGAAGGAAATCCGGTCCGCGGTAAGAGAATCGATGACGGCGGATTCCGCTACTCTCGGCAAAATTAATGATGAAGCCGTCGATGCAGCGGTTAGACAATTGATATCGCCGTGGTTCCGATTCTTTGTAACCTACGACCCGAATCCTGCATTAGAAAAAGTGACTTGCCCGATCCTTGCGCTGGATGGAAGCAAGGATTTGCAGGTTCCGGCAAAAGAAAACATCGAGGGATTGGAGAAGGCGTTCAAGGCAAGCGGAAACAAAAATGCGACGGCCAAACTTCTCCCCGGACTCAATCACCTCTTCCAGAAATCGGAGACCGGCGCTCCACTCGAATACGGCAAGATAGAAGAGACGATAAATCCTGATGCATTAAAAGTGATAGGCGATTGGATTGAAGGGGTTACGAAGTAGAGTGATCTAGTTCCATTTCCCGAAACAAATATTGTATTTCTCAATGATTAAATCACCGCAAAGGGCGCTAAGGACGCAAAATTTTTTACCACTTTAAAAAACTCTTTGCGCTCTTAGCGTCCTCCGCGGTTAGAATACAAGATTTAATATTAGAAATGGCACTAGCGTATGGATGATTCGAGGCGAGATGGTTTAAAATTATAGCACAACTTCCATTCCCTCTTTTGCACCAAAGCATTCAATCGTACTTTTTTGCGCCGTGAGAAGATCCTGCGCGTGTTTTACCATCTCATCGACGAATTCATCGGAGTGGTACGGATCGTGATGAAAAAGCGCGAGCCGTTTCACTTTTGCTTTCACTGCAAATTCAACGACGGACTCGACAGGTGAATGCCCCCACCCCAGCTTGGCTTTGTATTCATCGAGAGTATACTGCGCCTCGCCGATGTACAAGTCTGTTTCGTGCAAGAATTCAATGAGCTTGTCGTCAAGGTATTCGGGGAATCCGGTAGGACGCGTTGCCCTCTGCTGCGCTGGCAACGTGTATTGGTACGGCTCGTTGTCGGTGGCATAGACAACACTGCGCGATCCGTCCGAGACGCGATACGCGAGGGACATTGCGGGATGATTGAGATAAAAGCTGGTGATTAACACGTCATCAATCCTGATCGGAGCTTCTACTTCGACAATTTCGATATTCGGATTCATATCGCCGATCGCGACGGGAAAATAATCGGATTCCATCTGCATTCGCATGATCTGACGGAGCGACTTGTCCCTCCCGGGCGGGCCGTAAATGATGATCTTGTTCTGGGCACCGTACGCCGGGAGAAAAAATGGAAATCCTTGTATGTGATCCCAGTGCGTGTGGCTGACGAAAATATGCACCGTGATCGGCGTGGAGGGGAATTCTTTTTGGAGCTGAATTCCGAGATTGTGAATTCCGGTCCCCGCGTCAAAGACCAGGATGTGTCCCTTCGCCCGGACTTCAACGCACGACGTATTTCCCCCGTATTTTAACGTTGCCGGTCCGGGAGTTGCAATGGAGCCGCGGGTACCCCAAAATCGAACGTTCACGGCTTCTCTCTTAATCGTATGGACATTTTCTCGCTCGCAATTTGGAACAGTTCGTCAAACTCGACGGGCTTGATCACGTACGCGTCGGCACCTAGTTCCAGTGCTTTGTCGATATCGGGTTTGTATGATTTTGAGGACGTGATGACGATGGTCGTCTTGTCGAACGCCGGATTCTCTCGAAGCTGTTTACAGACTGCGAACCCGTGCATCCCGGGCATAATGAGGTCGAGCAGGACCAGATCGGGTTTCTCCGCCTCGGCGACGGTCAGTCCGTCAAGTCCGTTATCGGCCTCAAGAACGGTAAACCCCTTCTTCACAAAGTAATGCGAGTAAAAGCTCCGCAAGAAGTCTTCGTCGTCAACAATAAGTACTTTTCTTTTCAGAATATCCCCATGAATAAAAGTGGAAACTTTTTCGCGTTATTCTTGGTGGCAAAAAGTATGGATTAGTTTATCGAAATGCAATATCGTGCGTGCCGTCGCTCACGCTCATCGGAGAAAGAGAATTGCAACGCCTCCGACAGCCACGCACGCCCCCACGATCGCATGCCATGAAAGATGTTCCTTATAGATGATCCGTACCAGCGGGAGCATAAGAATTGGCACGGTCGCGATAAGCGTTGCGGCAATCCCCACTTTTGTATACATGATCGCGATAAGGCTGAACGTGATTCCCAGGTACGGCCCGAATATTGCGCCTCCGATCGTGAGCATCAGCGCACGCTTCTCATTCCAAAAGACGCCAACAGGGTTTTTGATGCGGCCGGTGAAAAGCGTGAGCGGAAGGAGGATCACGAGCGACGCACTAATCCTGATGAACGTCGCAACGAACCCGTTAATATCCCCTTCAACGAACGCCAGCCGTGCAAAGACAAGACCGGCTCCCTGGCCGAGCGCGCCAAGAAATCCATAGAGGAGCCCGATGCGTGTCAGTTTCACAGGAGCGGAGCCGCTTTGCTGGTTCGAAACGACAACAAGCACAATCCCCGCCGTCGTAACGAAAATGCCGATGATCCCCCAGAGTGAAAGCGTTTCTCCCAATATCAGGTACGCGAGAATCGCACTGATCGCCGGAGCAAGCGACATGATCAGCATGCTGATGCGGGCGCCGCTGACCTGAAACGACTTGAACAGAAACGTATCGCCAAAAACCAGCCCGATGAATCCGCTGATACTGAGGTACGCATATTGGTTGAACGAAAGGCGAACGCTGAGGTTCGCTGCAAGAATCGTCAACGCGAGGAGGATAGCCGCAAAGACAAGCCGCACGACATTCACCTGCACCGATCCGATTCTGCGAATTGCCCCCGCAAACATGATCGAACTGACAGACCAAACACATGCCGTTAAGAGCGCGCTGAGTTCGCCGATCAATGAGCATTTCCTTTGCGCGGAATAAACATCATAGACAAAAGAGCCTTTCGTTTTCGCCTACACACCCGGATTCTGCGGCTTAAAGATTGACGCATTACTTCTCATCGAAATCATCAGTTCCTCGTAATGTTCTTTGCTGCACGTAACGCAACGCGAGTCGTCCCGTCTTCGCGTTCGCCGATCTGCTGCCTCCACATCGCGTAGTATAATCCTTTCATTTCGAGGAGCTCAAGATGCCTTCCGGATTCGACGATGTGGCCTTTTTCGAGGACAAAGATCTTATCGGCATGCATGATGGTTGAAAGCCGGTGAGCGATAAGAATCGTGATGAGATCCTTCCTTGTTGATATTTCTCTGATCGTGGAAGTAATTTCTTCCTCTGTCAACGAATCAAGTGACGAGGTCGCTTCGTCGAAGACCAGCAGGTCGGGCCGGCGCAGCAAGGCGCGTGCAATGGAAAGACGCTGTTTTTCTCCGCCCGAAACTTTCACTCCACCTTCGCCGATCACCGTATCCAATCCTCTGTCCGCCCTCGCCAGGAGACTCTGACAAGCGGCTTGGTGGAGCACTTCCATGCACTCGGCATCGTCCGCTCTAGGGTTCACAAAAAGGAGATTTTCTCTGATCGTGCCGGAGAACAGCTGCGTATCCTGAGTGACAAATCCGATCCTCTCCCGCAATTGATTCAAGTTTACCTCGGTGCCCCGGTGACCATTGTAGAGTAACTGTCCCGATTGAGGTGCATACAATCCCACGAGCAGCTTCACCAGCGTTGTCTTCCCCGAGCCGGACGGGCCCACAAATGCGACCGTCTCGCCGAGCTTCGTATTGAAAGAAATTCCGTTCAACGCATTGGCCGATGCGGTTTGATGTTTGAAACTGACATCCGTAAATTCGAGCGTTCGGATACTCGTGACAGAAACCGGGTTCGCGGGAGTCGGCTCTTTCGGAGTGTTCAAAATTGCTTCAAAATTATTCAGCGAGACCTCCGCCTCGCGATAAATGTTAATGACGTTCCCCAATTCCTGCAAAGGACCGAATATGAAAAACGAGTAGATCCATAAAGAAAAAAATTGTCCGAACGTAATTTCCTGCGCGTAAATGAGGTACAACATCAGGAAGAGTATTGACGTGCGCAAAAAATTCACTGCCGACCCCTGAATAAAACTCAGACTTCGGAGATAGCGGACCTTTTTCAACTCAAGCTTAAGAATCTTTCCAGTAACGTGGTTGAGCCGTTCAATTTCCTGCTGCGCCAGTCCAAGACTCTTCACCAGTTCAATATTGCGGAGCGATTCCGTGGTCGATCCGGCAAGCCCAGTGGTTTCCGCAACGATTGTTTTCTGTATCGTCTTGATCTTTTTGCCAAGGACAGAACTCAGAATCCCCAGAATGGGAATGGTAGAAAAATAGACGGGGGCGATGAGCCAGTGGACGCTGAAAGCGTACACAGTAACAAAAATGACTCCAACCAGCGTCGTAAAAAGAATATTGATCGCCGCAGCGATGAGCCGTTCGACGTCGCTTCGTACTTTCTGCAATTTCCCGAGCGTTTCACCGCTTCGCTGGTCTTCGAAAACGGAATACGGAAGTTCAAGCGAGTGCTTGAGTCCATCGGAATAAATTTGCGCCCCAAGCTTCTGGGTGATGACGTTGATGTAGTAGTCCTGGAAGTTTTTCGCGACTCTCGAGACGAATGCAACCCCTACCGCGAGCGCCAGGAGCACGCCGACTCCTTTGAAGAATTGGCCCGCCGTGTATTCCTTGAACCGGGTGGCATACTCGTCGATCACATGCCTGAAGATCAACGGATCAAGAAGCGAAAATGTCTGGTTGACCGCGGCGAGAAGAAGTGCGAATGCAACAAGCTTCCAGTACTGTTTGAGGTACGAAAGAAGTAGTTTCATGATTTAGAGCGACTCATTCGGGATATTGGCTCGTGAAAGATATGGAAATTGGATTTGAAATGCCATTACAATGGGTGGGAGAGCAATATCTTGCGGATGCTGCTCCAAAAATTCGGTAGTGGGCTTTATTTCCAAATAGACCCTTGCCCCGAAGGGATGGCTTCGCTAGACGCGTCCCCCTTCGGGGGACTTGCTCAGGCTGATAAGGCCATGATCATCCTGAGTAAGTGAGCGGAGCGAGCGCATCCAAGGATCATGTCGCTGCTGTCTAGATCAAAGTTGCCAACCACCCGAATCTGCCAGATGGCTAAAATTACCTCCAAATAAGAAGAAACAAAATGGCAGGGTTACCGTATGATAAAACAATCTATTCCCTTCATTCATATGCAATTAACATCGAGAGTTTTCAGGAAAGGAGCGCTCCAATGAACAGATTTTCCGTGCTCGTTCTACTTGCTGCCCTTGCCGGCTTTGCCGGCCAGAGTCTCGCACAGGACAACATCCTGGCAGAGCTGCAGAATCTCCACAAACGAGACGTAAAGTATGAGGGATTTACTCTCGATGAATCGCAAAACATATCGATCAAGGTCGTCGCAGCAAGCAGGAAGCATCCGCTATGGACCAGGGCATGGATTCTGAACTCCGACACACGTGAGCGCGTATGGGACATGAAGCATGCGACTACCAAGGATGATGACCGTTCAACGGCGACATACGCCGACAACGTCAATCTCCCAAAAGGCACCTACGAAGTATACTACGCGTCTTTCCCATATTCATTTTCCAACATTCAAGGGCTTTCCGGGCTCATCGATTTTCTCGGAGATGAAGTTTTTCATTGGGATGACAACAATGGTTTCTCGGAAGACTACAAAGATCTTTCGGTGGTCGTAACAGGTAAGGGGACGCGTCTCAACGACGATGCCGTCAGGAAACGGCAGGACGGGTATAAAAAGAATTCTTTCTTTTCCATGTCCGGTCTATGGGACAATCAGTACGCGCATCAAGGCTTCAGCCTCGACAAACCTACCGACCTCTCAATTTACGCACTCGGCGAAATGCGAACGGATGGCTCGTACGACTACGGGTGGATCAAAAATGTGAAGACAAACGAAGTTGTGTGGACGATGAAGGATAAGGATCTCGATTTTGCAGGCGGAGACAGAAAGAACAGGATGGTGAAAGAAACGATCTCCCTCCCCGCCGGAAACTATGCGGCATTCTTTGTCACGGACGATTCGCACTCGGCTCGCGAATGGAACGCTCCGCCGCCGTATGATCCGGAGTTCTGGGGAATGACGGTGCGGGTCGCGCAGCCGGAAATGGCGCACAACATCCGTCTCACCGATTACGAAAACATCCCGTCAAAAAACATCATCGTTGACCTCACGCGCGTGAGAGACAAGGAATACCGCTCAAAAGGATTTACGCTGAAGCGAGCGATGGATGTCCGGGTCCTTGCGATCGGAGAAGGAAAAGATGGGGACATGTACGATTACGGCTGGATCACGGATGCGAAGACGAACGCAAAGGTGTGGGAAATGAAATACAGCAGCACAGAACACGCGGGAGGCGCCGACAAGAACCGGATGGTCGACAAGATCATCCATCTCGACAAGGGAAGCTATGTCGCATATTATGTCTCCGACGGTTCCCATAATTATCACGACTGGAATGCTGCCCCGCCGTACGATCAGGAACACTGGGGCATCACCGTCCTCGCCTCGGACGACAAGTATGCAGCGAACGATGTCGCG
>Ga0265319_1000310_pt1 | contig 36182 bp, 26 predicted proteins | sample 4824metaG_FD_192443 | JGI IMG/M metagenome (GOLD analysis project Ga0265319, IMG submission 192443) | Rhizosphere microbial communities from Carex aquatilis grown in University of Washington, Seatle, WA, United States - 4-8-24 metaG | ecosystem: Host-associated > Plants > Roots > Rhizosphere >...
GCCTCTCGACCACCAGGCACCATTTGCGTCAGGTCGAGAGCGACCGGGAACTGCCACGCAGATCGGCACGTTCTTCTACCCTCCGGTGCGATGGTCGGCGGTTCGGAGAACTGAGATATGCGTGCTGCGGCCCTTCGCGGGGACGACTATCCCGCGCCAGTTCGACGAGTCGGCTTCGGGCACCCACGGACCTGCCGTCGCGGGCATGACTGATCTCGATCTCGGCGATCACGGCGTACCCGTGATCGCGCTGAACGACGACGACCGTGCGGCACTGTCAAGCGCAGCCGAGGCCCTCGCCGCGCACGACCCCGTCGCGGCGCCGGACGACTACGTTGCCGAAGCGCAGATCCAGGCCGCACGGCTGTCCGCGTCTACGCGGCGAGCGCTGCTTGCCTTTCGTCGGTTTGGCAGCCAATCGGGCGCCTTGCTGATCCGCCGGATGCCAACCGGCGCCGTACCGCCGACGCCGACGACTCGCGACCACGCGGTGGGTGTGCATCTACCGGCGAGTGCGGCGATGAGCGTGTTGGTCGCGACGCTCGGAGAGCAGTTCGGGTTCAGGCCCGAGCGCAACGGCGAGATCGTGCAGGACGTGGTGCCCGTCGCCGGGGACGAGCAGACCCAGAACTCGACCTCGTCGGATGTCGTGCTCAGAGACCATGTCGAGATGGCCTTCAGCGAGTATCGCCCGGACTTCGTCGTGCTTGCCTGTCTGCGTCCCGACCACGTCGGCATGGCAGGCACGACCCTGTCGTCGGGCAGCCGTGCGCTCGAGCTGCTCCCCCGCGACGTCGTCCAAGTCTTGCGCCAGGAGCGGTTCGCCACCGCGGTCGACGAATCGTTCATGCGCAGCGAGAGCTATGACGAGCCGGTCTGGATTGGGCCGATCGCCGTCGTCGACGGTGACGACGATCGACCACGGTTGCGCGCCGACTTCGCCGAGACGCGCGCTGTAGAAGGGGATCGGATTGCCGAGGCCGCCCTGCTTGCATTCAGCCAAGCTGCGGCGAAGGTGGCGGTCGCCTTGCCACTCGACGCCGGGGACATGCTCGTGGTCGACAACCATCGCGCATTCCACGGCCGCACTCCGTTCAGGGCGCGCGGCGATGGCCGTGATCGCTGGCTTATCCGTACGTGGTTGGCGCGGGACCTTGCCCGCAGCGAGAGAGTGCGCCCGTACGACCGACGGGTGATCGACACCGATTACCGAGCTGGCTCGAACGTCCTCAACCCGATCGGTTGAGCGTGTGCCTAGTTCACCGGGGCTCCATGGCAACTCGATCTGGGGCGCCTGCAGCCACCGGCTGCTGGTTCGGTCCGAGCGACATCAGCACGATCGCGCTCCGATGCCCTGCTACCGGCGATAACTAGGAATTATCGCTTATCGCGGTGAGCACCCTCTCGACGTGGTTCACCTCCGAAGGCGCGTGGCCGTTCACGCTTCGGACGTCCCAACTGGAGACGTGCCGGGACTTCCTGGCCTGTGACGATGGAGCGCCGCGGATCCTTCGCGTCCGCGGCGCGTCCGGCACTGGGAAGTCGTTCCTGGTCCGTGAGCTGCTAGTGCAGGCCGCAGCGCAGGGGCGCGGCCAGCTGACGCTCTACGTCGATACTCCACCCGCCGAGCTCGAAGGCTCCGCCCTGCCCGAGAAGCTCGACGCGCTTCTCAGGGAACGGCGTACCGCAAACCGTGACGCGCCTTCGTCCGTCAGCCGGAAGACGGCAAGAGCCTGGACGTCGGCCCGGAGCGGGCTTCGGGCGAGGCGCGTGACGTACGGCTACGGAGCAACCCGAGACCTCATCGGTCAGATCCCGGTCGCCGGCCCCTTCATCAAGGCTCTGATGCCACAGGCGGCACCAAAGCGCCTCACGGCCGGTGAGGGGGCGTCGCCGATCCGCTTCTTGATGCGGCGCTCGAGGTCTCAGCGTGTGTTCCTGGCGATCGACAACGTCCAGTTCCTTCCGTTCGCCGTCCGCGAGGCCCTGTCGGCTGAGCTCGAGGATGCCGGACCGCAGTTCAGGTTGGTGCTGATCGAACGAACGCGCGGACCGTCCCGGATCGACTGGGCTCCCGCTGTCCCTCATGCCGAGGTCATGGATGTCGACCTCGACAACGCCTCGCCGGGCGAGATCCTCGACCTGGTCAGGGTGGTGATGCCCGAGGCGGCCGATGCTGAGGATCTCGCCTCCGCGATCTTCCGCAGGAGCGGCGGCAACCTCAAGTCCGTCTGGTTCCAGCTTCGCCTGATCTCAGCGCGGCGTGAGCATCAGGAGAAACTTCCAGCGTCGTATGAGGACGTGATCCTGTCGCTGGTCCCTACCGACCAGGCCGTCCTTCGCTTCGTCGTGTTCACGATCGGTGGGCTGACGCTCGCGCACCTTGCGTCGCTGCTGCAGGCGACGGACCTGCACCTGCACCCTGATGTCGTTACCAGTTCGATCGCCGATCTGGCGGCGTTGGGACTGTTGGTCGTGAACGGCGAGCGCGCCGATCGGGTTCGCGTCGAGCACGAGCTCGTCGCGCACGTCGTGAGCGACACGACCCCCGAGGAGGAGAAGCTCGAACTCCGCGAGCAGGCCGTCAACGCCCTGCGCGCCGTGCTCGACGCGGGCGTCCCGACTGACGAGGAGGCGGTGCTCTACGACCGACTGCTCGGCATCGTTACCGAGGTCGAGTTGCGTCAGACGCCGGCACTGCTCGCGCACGTCGTACGCTTCATCCAGACCCGCAGCGAGTGGGAACAGCACGCGTATTTGTCCAGCGTCTGCCGGGACACGGTGTGCTGGGATGTCCTCGATTCACTGCCCGAGACGACGGTGCGGTCGCTGCTCGACGCGATCCAGAAGGTCGCACTGTTTGATTTTGGTCTCGTGGCAACGGCGCGTCTGCGGCGCTTGGGAGGGATACACGCCTCGCTGGCGTCGCTCTACGAAGCGAAGTACCTCGTCCAGCTCTTTCGCTACGAGGAGGCGACGGCCGCTCTCGACCGGGTCGAGGACTCGACTGAGAAGCGTGCCGTCGCATACAACATCACGCTCATCCTCGCCGAGGACGAGCAGGCAGCCGTGATCGCCATCAGGGTCTTCCAGGACGTCTCAGAGCAGCGCGGCAGCGAATACGACTACGTGATGCTGCGGAACTCGTTGCATCTGTTCCCGCCGGAGCTCTCTCGCGAGCTCGTGGAGACCGCACTGGAGGGGTTCCGGGCGCTGGGCCGCCGGTTCGGGGTCGCGACGACGCTGAACAACCTCGGTGTCGTCGAACTGGCCGCGGGGCAGCTCAGCACGGCGCGCGACCGGTTCGAGCACGCGCGCCGTGAGCTCGCCGACCTCAACTCCCCGGAGGTCTACCAACCGCTCGTCCACCTGAGCGCCATCGCGCTGCTGGACGGAGACGTGCCGCGGGCCTCCGCGCTGCTGTCCGACGCGCGCGACGTCGCGCCGCGCCTGCTGCTGCAGGATCGTGCGATGTTCGACCACAACGCCATCGCGCTCGAGATCTGCGCCGGTGGAACGCTGCGCCCGGAAATGGTCGCGCGGATGGCCAGTGTCGCAGCGGTCGCGCGCAGAACGCGCGACCGTCGCTTCGTCGATGTCGTCGAGTGGTTTGCCGGGTGCTTGGAGTTCGCGATCTCGGGGACCGGTGGGCCGATGCCTGCGTTGCAGCGGAGGATCGACGCGCTGCGGGCAAGTGACCGCGTTGCCATCGAGACGTTCGTGCCGGTGCTCGTAGGGTCGGAAGTCGTCGACGTGCCGTTCGTGCTGTCACCACATTGTCGCTACTAGGTGCGCCTGGTACTTCTCGACGAGATACTCGACAGCTCCCACTGGCCGCGGGCGGCCGGTCAGCGTCTGCGCCAGCCAGTCCCCAAGGAGCTCGAGATCCGACGCGCCGTAGCCGAGGATGGCGAGGTTGGCGGTGCCGAGCCGCAATCCGGAGGTCTCCCGGGGAGACCGGGGGTCACCCGGGACGAGGTTGCGATTGGCGAGGACGCCTAGGGACTCGAGCCGCAGCTCTGCCTCGGCGCCCGATATCCCTACCGCGCGCAAATCGAGCAGGAGCATGTGACAGTCCGTACCGCCGGTCACGAGGTCGATGTCGCGGTCCCGCAACGCCCGGCCGAGTGTGGTCGCGCACGCGACGATGTCCCGTGCATACGCCGAGATGTCGCGTTTGCGCCATTCCAAGAAGCAAGCCAGCTTGCCGAGCATGCCGGACTCGTTCGCGCCGCCCTGTGTCGTCGGGAAGATCGAGTTCGCCACCGCTGCCGCGAAGTCCGCTCGGTAGACGACGACGCCCGCGTTCGGCCCGCGGAGGTTCTTCCCAGTGTTGAACGTGACGAAGTCGCAATGGGGAAACGTGCTCAGGTGCTCGCCGCCTGCCACGAACGTCGCGGTGTGTGAGACGTCGGCATGAAGCAGCGCGCCGACATCCTGGGCGACCTCGGCGCACACCTCGAAGTCGATCGCGCGGGGAAGCGCGCTGCCGCCAGCGATGATCAGCCGCGGGCGATGCTCGGCGGCCAAGGCCCGCAGTTGCTCGTAGTCGACGCGCCCGTCGGTAGTCAACCCGTAGTTGACGGTCGGATACCGCCGCGAGAGCAGGACCGTATGGGAGATGTGCCCACCGTCGCGCGGGTTCAGGCACAGCACCGTGTCGTCCGGGCGGAGGACCGCGTTGTAGACGACCTGGTTCGCCTGCGTGCCTGAGTGTGGTTGAAGCGTCGCGCGGTAGCCCGGTGGGCGACCGAACAACTCGAGGACCAGCTCCTCGCCTTCTTGCTCGACCAGGTCCATCACGTCGGCACCGGGCAGATAGCGCGCGCCCGGCATGCCCTCGGCCGGCAGCACGAAAGAGGGCTCGGCTAGCGCCCGCAGCACGGAGTCGAACGGATAACACGCACTTGCGACGAGGTGGATCCGCCGGCCGATCACGCCGCGCTGCATGGCGATCAGCTCGTCCAGGCGGCCCGGCTCGGAGGCTGACCAGCGTTCGAAGTAGGAGACCCGGCGTCCTACCATCGATAATTCCTAGTTATCGTCGGTGCACAAGCCTCCCGACGACATCGGCCTTGGAGACCACTCTCCGAAGCGCTCGGTCAGACACGTGGGTGTAGATCTCGGTCGTGCTCAAGCTCGCGTGGCCGAGCAGGCGCTGGATGTAGCGGATGTCGACACCGGCTTCGATCAGCTGCGTTGCTGCCGTGTGTCGCAGCATGTGCGGCGTGACCTTGTCGCTGAGACCAGCGTCGCGCGCGACCTTTCGAAGGCGCGATCGCATCGCAGCCGTTGTCAGCGGACTGTTGCGCGCATTGAAGAGCAGGTAGGGGTGTTCGACACCAAGCCCGGCGCGAGCATCGACGTACGCCCGCGTGAACGCGGTGAGCCAGTCGTCCGGCAGGAAGACGTGTCGCTCGCGACGTCCCTTCCCCACGATGCGGACGCTTCGGCCGTACAGGTCCACGTCCCGCCATTTGAGACCGACTGCCTCGTGGACGCGTACGCCCGTCGCCACCATGAGCGCGACGGCGAGCAACGTGGTGGACTCGTGTGGTCGCTGCATCACTGACTCAGCGCCGGCCTGGTCGTCGAACGCAGCCTGTCGATGCAGAAAGCGGAAGAGCCGACTCAGGTCGCGCCCAGGCAGCGCTCGCGGAAGTGTGCGCCCGCTTCCCACGGCCACCGTGGTTCCGAGCCAGGGATCGACCTCGAGCAGACTCTGTGCGAGCAGCCATCTGCTGAATCCTCGAAGCCCGGATGCTCGGCGCTTGATGGATCGTGACGAGAGACCCGCTTCGCGCTGCTCCTCGATGAAGGTCAGGAGTCGATGCTGGTCGAGCACTCTCACGGAGGTGCGAGTGCCGAGGTGTCGTTCGAGCGCCGCGATGTCAGCGTCGTAGGCGCGGATGGTGTGCGGCGAGAGATCGCGCGTGACGAGCAGCCAGCGGACGTACTGCTCACGCGCCTGACGTACCTGCATATCTGCCCTTTCTCCGTGGTCATGGACCACGGTGCAAGCCACCCCCTTCGGGTCCGACCGATAAAGTTCGGCACGCTCGAGTAGCTCGCGCGACCACCACGCGTCGTGCTCGGCCAGCGTGCCACGGATCGCCTCGGACTCGGGCTCGCGAGCAGCAGACGACCGAGCACCGACATGTCAACGTAGGCGCCGGCCTCAGTAGGGGGCGGTCCCGATCGGCTGCCAGCAAACGCTCGGTCGTCTCAGCCGGATGATGCGCTGCGTTCGCCGGGTGCGCGTCGATGACTGCGATCGGGTCGCGCGTCGGAGTCGAGCCCAGTCAGCCGTGCGCCGCACGACGATCTCGTCGCGCTCGGCGTCCTCGCGGACCACCTCGACGATCCACGGGCGAGGCTGTGGCCACCCCGAAGTCAGCCGATCACCCCCAGGCGCCGGCGGCGTCGTAGCAGCTGAGCTCGCAGGATGTCGCCGACGGGCATCATGGGCTGCTCGCCGCGACACGGGGCGCGGGGTCCAGGCAGAATGTCACGTTACTGATACATCGAAGAGTGCCAGGAACAAGGACAATCAAGCCATGGCAGAACCGACGACGACATCCAGGAGCACGACGACCGCACGCATCGTCTGGGACACCGCCGACAAGTTCCTGCGCAACATCGTCGACGAAGAGGACTACGGCGACTTCATCCTGCCGTTCACCGTTCTCCGCCGCCTGGAGTGCATGCTCGCCGACTCGAAGGAGGAGGTGTCCGCGTTCGTCGCCTCGCTCGGCGAGCTGCCCCCTCACCTGATCAACATCGCGGTCAAGGACAGATTCAAGCTCAGCTTCTACAACGTCTCGCCGCTCGACCTCGGCACGATCGCGTCCGTCGACGACAACGTCGAGAAGTCCTTGACGAGCTACATCGACGGCTTCTCGGACAACATCGCGGACATCTGGGTGTCGTTCGACTTCGCCCGGCGGGTGAAGGTCCTCGCCGAGGCCAACCGCCTGCACGCCGTCGTCAAGCACTTCTCGACGCTGGACCTCGCTCCGAGCAAGCTTGAGAACACCGCCATGGGCGACGTCTTCGAGGACGTCATGTACCGCGCCTTCAACAAGAAGGGGAAGGCCGCAGGCAACTTCTACACCCCGCGCGACGCGATCAAGCTGATGGTCGACATCCTCATCACCAACGACGACGACACCCTCGCCGGCGAGAGCGCGGCGCGCTCGATCTACGATCCGACCGCGGGGTCCGGCGGCATGCTGCTCATCGCTCAGGACGCATTGCGGCGGATGAACGGGACGATCGACGTGACGCTCTACGGCCAGGAGCTCATGCCCTCCGCGTTTGCCCTCGGCAAGGCCGATCTGCTCATCCAGGGCGGCCGTCCCGACGCCATCAAGCAGGGCAACACCCTCGTCGAGGACCGCTATCAGGGCCAGACCTTCGACTACGTGCTCTCGAATCCGCCGTTCGGGACCGACTGGTCCGTGGACCAGAAGTCCGTCCGCGAGCAGGCCAAGGTGCCCGGCTCGCGCTTCAGCCATGGCCTGCCGAGCACGGCCGACGGGCAGATGCTGTTCCTCGCGCACTGCGCCTCGAAGCTCAGTCCGGCGGAGACGAACGGCCAGGGCGGTCGCGCCGCCGTGGTCTCCAACGCGTCCCCGCTGTTCAACAGCGACAGAGGACCCAACGGGATCCGTCAGTGGCTGCTCGAGGAGGACCTCATCGACGCGATCATCGCCCTTCCCACCAGCATGTTCTACGGCACGGGCATCGCGACCTACGTCTGGATCCTCGACACGAACAAGCACCCCGAGCGCAGGCACAAGATCCAGCTGATCGACGGCTCCGGCCAGTGGGAGTCGATGCGCAAGCCGATGGGCGAGAAGCGACGCGAGATGCGAAGGGACAGCCGGAGCGTGGTCCTGGAGGCGTACAAGGCGCTCGAGCACGCCGACCACGCGATCTCTCGCGTGATGACGCCCGAGGACTTCATGTTCCGGGACGTTCCGGTCTACAAGCAGGCCCGCTTCGCGACCCGCGTCAGCGAGGCGGCGATCGCAGCGCTGCGTGTCCGCGGGGACTTCACCGCCAGACACGTCGCCGTGCTCAAGTCCCTCGACGGCACGCCCTGGAACGAGCTGCCGGCGTCGTTCCCGCTGGCTGCGAAGGCGGCGGGCCTGAAGGCCCCGCTCGGCCTCGTCGACGCGGTCATGAGCGCCACGGCCGTGGCCGACGAATCCGCGCCGCCGGCCGTCGATCGCAAGGGCAAGCCGGTCAGCGCCAACGGCTGGAAGATGACCGAGCGCGTACCGCTGAGCGAGGACCTGACCGAGCACATGGAGCGCAGCGTGCTGTCCTTCGCGCCCGACGCGCGGTGGGACGAGTCGAAGGCGAAGCACGGCACCGAGATCCCGTTTACGCGGGTCTTCTACGTGCCCGAGGAGCCGCGTCCGCTCGGTGAGATCGACGCCGACGTCAAGGCCCTCATGGGCGAGCTGGCCGAGCTGTTCATGGCGGTGAGCGAGGAGTGAGAACCGCGCCGCTGTGGGCGAACGCGACGCTCGTGTCTGCATCGGAGCCGCCGCTCGACTTCAAGGTGTCGCTCGAAGACATCGCGTCGGAGACGGGTCGCCTCGTCGACCGCGATCTCTCGGACTACGAGGCCGACGGCACACGGTTTCAGCCGGACGACGTGCTGTTCGGCAAGCTTCGGCCCTACCTCGCCAAGCACTGGCTCGCCGATCGCGAAGGCACGGCGGGCGGCGACATCCACGTCTATCGGCCTGAACCCGGCGTCGATCCGCGCTATCTGAGCTACGTGGTCGGCAGCCGCAACTTCGCGCGATTCGCCGAAGCAGCTTCCAAGGGCACCAAGATGCCTCGCGCCGAGTGGATGAGCCTGCGCGAGTACCCCGTGACGCAGTTCGCCCCGGCCGTCCAGCGCGCCATCGCGGACCACCTCGACCGCGAGACCGGCGAGATCGACACGATCCTCGGCAAGTTGCATCTGCTGACCGGGTTGCTGCAAGACCGTGCTCGGATCGTGCAGACCGGATCCGTCTTCGGCCTTGCGTCAGGAGACGGCCACGCTCCGGGTGACGCGAGCTCGCCCCTCTCCGGCGTTCCCGAGCACTGGGGGCGCACGAAGTTCGGGTTCGACTTCATCGAGAGTACCGAGCGGAGCGGTGAGAGCCCGCCCGGTCCGCTGCTGTCGATCTCCGAACGCCGGGGGGTCGAGCTGAACACCAGGACGGAGGGCCAGCAGGCGTCGCTCGACGTCTCGAACTACCGGGTCGTCCGGCCGGGCCAGCTCGCCGCCAACATGATGTGGCTCAATCACGGCGGCCTTGGCGTGTCGTCGCTCACCGGATACATCAGCCCCGACTACAAGGCCTTCTGGATCTCCGAGCGCTTCGAGCCGCGCTACGTCCACTACCTCTTCCGCAGCTCGCGGTACATCGGATACTTCTCCGCGATCGCCACCGGCGTGCGCCCGAACGCGCAGCGGGTCACGAAGACGGTGCTCGACGCCACGCCGGTGCCGCTGCCACCCCGTGATGAGCAGGCTCGCATCGCGAACCGCCTCGACGACGCGATCGGCAAGATCGACGCCATGCTGGCGAAGGTCTCCGACCTGAGGTCACTGCTCCTCGAGCACCGCGCCGCGCTCATCACCGAGGTCGTGACCGGGCGAAAGGAAGCCGAGTGAGCTACGTGCAGCTGCTGGAGCTGGAGTTCGAGAGCAACCTCTGCGCCGAGCTCGCCGAGCGCGGTTGGCTCTACGAGGACCACGGCAAGCCGGCCGGCTGGGACGTCGCGCTCGCGATGGTCCCGGACGACGTGCTGCACTGGCTCAGCACCCAGTACCCAGACGAGTACGAGCAGGCGGTCCCCGGTGATCTGGTCGACGAGCAGCGGACCGACGCCGAGCGCAGGCTGCTCGAGCACATCACCAAGGAGCTGGCGAAGTCGACGCGGATGGATCCGACCACGGGCCACCCGGTCGGCGGGCTGCTCGGCGTGCTGCGCAGGGGCTTCGCGTATGCGCAGGTCGGCCGCCCCGCCGCGAAGTTCGGACCGATGATGGCGTTCCCGCCGGCGAATCCCAAGCTGGCGGAGGTCGTCGAGTCGGCCGCGGCCGTGCGCCTGCGCATCCTGCGTCAGGTGCGCTTCGACACCACGACCAACGAGACGCTCGACGTCGTGCTCACCGCCAACGGCCTCCCGATCGTGACACTGGAGCTGAAGACCGACAACACGCAGACGGTCAACCACGCGATCCGGCAGTACAAGGAGGACCGCAAGCCCGGGAAGAACCGCCCGCTGCTCGCGCCGGGCCGTGCGCTCGTGCACTTCGCGGTGTCCAACGACCTCGTCTACATGACAACGAAGCTCCAGGGCGGAGACACGGTGTTCCTGCCCTTCAATCAAGGGCACGACGGCCACGAGGGCAACCCGCCATCGGACACCGGCTCGTCGACGAACTATCTGTGGCGCGAGATCCTCGCCCGCCCGGCGTTCATGCGCATCCTCAAGGACTTCGCGCTGTTCGAGCCGAGCAAGACGGCCAAGAAGGACGAGGGACGCCTGGTCTTCCCGCGCTTTCACCAGATGCGCGCCGTCGAGCGCGTGGTCGTCGACATCGAGGCCAACGGCACCGGCAGGCGCTACTTGATCTGGCACTCGGCCGGCTCCGGAAAGACGAAGACGATCGCCTGGCTCAGCCACCGCCTCATTCGCCACATGGGCGCCGACTCGAAGTCGACGTTCGACTCCGTCATCGTCGTCACCGACCGCACCGTCCTCGACGAGAACATCCGCAACGACATGCAGCTCGTGCAGTCGAGCAAGGGCCTCGTGGTGACGGTGGGCGAGCAGTCCGGGGCGAAGTCTCCGCAGCTGACGAAGGCGCTGCTCGAGGGCGACCACATCATCACTTGCACGTTGCAGACCTTCCCCGAGGTCATGAAGCTCATCGAGGACACCCACGAGCTTCGCGGCCGGTGCTGGGCCGTGATCGCGGACGAGGCGCACTCGTCGCAGTCCGGCTCCACCGCGCGGCAGCTCAAGGAGCTGCTCGCCGACGTCGAGCTCGAGGCAGACGAGGAGGACATCAGCGCCGACGACCTGCTGCAGGTGAAAGACTCGGCGATCGCCGCCTCCAGCAACATCACCTTCGTCGCGCTCACCGCGACGCCGAAGGCGAAGACGCTGCGCCTGTTCGGCACCGAGCGCGACGGGCGCTGGGAGGCCTTCGACACCTACACGCTGGCCCAGGCGATCGAAGAGGGGTTCATCCTCGACGTGCTCGCCAACTACTCGACCTACGACATGTTCCTGCGCGTGAAGCACCTGCTCGAGGACGAAGGATCCGCGAGCGAGGTGCAGGTCAACACCGGCGAGGCGGTCTACCAGATCGTCCGCTACGCCCGCCTGCACCCGACCGCGATCGCGCAGAAGGTGCGGGTCGTGGTCGAGCACTTCCGCCGCAACGTGATGGGGATGCTCGGCGGCGAGGCGAGGGCCATGATCGTGACGAGCTCGCGCCGGGAGGCGCTGAACTGGTCGCGGAAGATGGGCGACTACATCGCGGCCCAGGGGTATGGCGACATGAGCACGCTGGTGGCGTTCTCGGGCTCGCTCACCGACGAGACCGGCGACAGCGTCACCGACGTCGCCGTGAACGGCCTTGGCGACGTGGCGAAGGCGTTCCGCGAAGACGGCGCGTACCGGATCCTGATCGTGGCCAACAAGTTCCAGACCGGCTTCGACGAGCCGCGCCTCATGGCCATGTACGTCGACAAGAAGCTCTCCGGCGTCGCCACGGTCCAGACGCTCTCGCGGCTGAACCGGACCCATCCGGGCAAGACCGCCCCGATGGTCGTCGACTTCCGCAACAGCCCGGCGAGCGTCCAGGAGGACTTCAAGCTCTACTACTCCGACGCGCACGTCGACGGGGACGTCGATCCGAACGCGCTCTACACGATCGGCGAGCGGCTCGACACGGCGGGGCTCTACTCCCGAGAGGAGCGGGACGCGGTCGCGGACGCCTTCTTGAGCGATGCCGGCGGAGAGTCCATCGCCAAGGCGCTCTCGCCGATCAAGGCTCGCTGGAGCAGCCGGTGGCGGCAGGCGGTGCTGTCCAAGGACACGGCGCAGAAGGAGGCGCTGGAGGCCTTCCGGGCGGACGTGCTCGGCTACCGCAACGCGTGGCAGTTCCTCAGCCAGGTCGTCGACTACGGAGACCCCGAGCTGCACCGCCGCGCGATCCTCGCGACCCTGCTCGGGCGCAACCTTCACACCGGCGTGAACGACTACGACGACAGCTACCTCGAAGGCGTGCAGCTCTCGGGCGTCAAGCTCGTGCCGTCCGCCATCAAGGAGGACCACTCGCTGAGCGAAGGGAGCGGCGAAGGCATCGCGCTCCCGGAGTTCGACGGCGAGCACAAGCCGGCGGGTGCGCCAAAGCGCGGCCCGCTCGCCGAAGCAATCGACCGGGTCAATGAGATCTTCCGGGCGAAGGGTGTGGACGTGAGCCCGGAGAGCGTCTCCGGCTTCATCACGACGTTCTGGGGCTTCCTCGATGCGAACGAGGAGGCCGTGGCAATGGCGAAGAACAACACCGTCTCGCAGCTCAAGGCGTCGGAAGGATTCAGCAGCGCGGTCGGGCTCGCGATGCTGAAAACCTGCCAGGAATCCCGCGAGATCCAGGCCTACATGACCGACCCCGCTTTCCTCGAGCAAATCGCGGCCATTGCCGCGGATGCCCTTCACGCCGAGTATCGAGCTCACCCAAGATCGAAGGCCGAGACGGAGGCGTCTGGAACGTGAGCGACCTCCGGCAGATCAGCCTCGGCGACACCATCCGTGATGCCCGCAAAAAGCACGGGTGGTCCCAGACGGAGCTCGGCGAGAAGTCGGGTGTCTCCCGACCGACCATCGCTCGGGTCGAGGCGAACAACGACGTCATGACTGCGACGGTCGCCAAGATCGCTGCGGCTCTCGGGCTCACACTGGAATTGAAGGACCACGGCTGATTTCAGAGCGCCGACACGACCGACACCCGGCTCCGAGCAGGAGCCGTGGCGGATAGGTGTCGCACGGTCCGCGGGTAACAGAGGTTGTGCGCAGAGATGAGCCGGCCGAGCTCCACGCGGGCCTCTACCCGCCGGGGCAGTTCTGTCAAGAGATGCTCGTTCTTGTCAGAACTCGACGCAAACGACCGCAAACAACGACAATTTCGTCGGCCCCACCGTCGCGCTGGTCTGATACAAAAGACCTGCAAACACTGGGAACAGCTAGGCGATCGCGGTCGTGGATCGCACCCAGGAGGTCGCGAGTTCGAGTCTCGCTAGCTCCATCGGAAGGACCTGGAAGTTCCGGCTTTTCTAAGCGGCCGCCAAGATCACGTCCGCAGCAGCCTCGGGGCGTGTTCGGGCTCGAAAGGCGCCGGAGCTTCGCGGGCGCTAGTAGCCGAACCGGCTCACCAGCTCCGCCGCCACGCGGTCGCTGTCGACCGCCCACAGGTCGATGCCGGCGGCCGGCGCCGTCGTGAAAGCGGATGACGGCGGCGCCACCAGCCAGCCGTTCGGAGCGCGGTCGAAGAGGCCGGGCCGGTCCTTCAGGTAGCCGAGCATCTGCAGCAGGCCGGCGCCCAGGTAACCGCCGGTGCGGCTCGCCTTGACCTCGAGGAGCACGGCGTCGACAGACGCGCCGGCCACGCGCTTCTGGATCACGAAGTCAGGGCGCGACGGCCCAGCCTGGATCCTGTACAGGCTCCGGGCGTCGGCGTGGCCGGATCGGCCGCCGTCGGCCGGCCACGTCTGGTACCAGAGCTTGACCTCGGCGCCGTCCGACATCAGATAGCTGGCGTAGGCGCTGCCGCCGCTGCCCGTCAGCATCCGTCCCTTCCGCCGTCCGACGCTGTGCGCGGCGAACGCTCGGGCGATGCGGAGCGCTACCGTGACTTCGAACAGCAGCCAGTCGCGCTCAGGCTCGAAGTAGCGCTGCGCCAGGAGCGAGACGAGGTCCTCGGTACTCGGGTCGTCGTAGCGCTCCAGCAGCGCGATCACCGCAGGGACGTGAACCTTGTAGAAGCTCGCGCGCGCGGCGCGCAGCCGTTGCAGCGTCCGCGCGTCCGGCCGCTCCGCGGGGATGCCGCGCAGCCAATGATGGCGTCGCGCCTCCCGCACGCGCGCAGCGGTGCCGACGATCTCGGTGCGCCAGTTCCGGCGGTGAACGGCGACGCGATCGTCGCCGGTCTTGAGCGGCACGCGCCGCAGGGCGAGGTCGAGCCGCTCGAGCGCGTACGCGAGCGCACGGTTCTCCGGCGTGTCGAAGACGCGGCGCGCCGGCCTCACCACGAACAGCGCCGCACCGGCAGCCCCGGCGCTTGCGCGATGCCGAACGGTCGCACCCCAGTCGATGCCGCCTCGCACCGCTTGGGAGATGACCTTCGGCCGGATGCTCGCCGTCAAGGGGCTGCGCAAGCCGTGGGGGAGCGCCGCGACGAACCGGCGCACCTCGTCGGAGAGCACCACGTGGGTCGCGACGACGCGCCGAAGGTCCGCCTCGTGGAGCCCGAGGAGCGCCGAGACGTCGCCGACGGGGTCGGGGCGTTCGACCGTGTCGGCACGCAGGAAGGCCGGGAGATGCGCTTGGACCTCCTGCAGGAGGGCGGCCCGCTCGGCCGCCGGCAGGCTCGTGTCGACGACGCTCACGACAAGGCGACAGCCTTGAGGGCACGGCTGAGCGCGTGCCAGGTCTCTTGCTGACGCTCGGGCCAGGCCGCTCTCAGGATGTCGGTCACGGTCGTGCCGTCGGCCGACGCCGCCCCCTCGTATTGCGGGACGACGAACAGCCGCACGGCCGTCGCGAACGCCTCGACCGGATCGTCGTACGTGGCGACGCCGGATGCGGTCTCGGCAAGCGCCTGCTCCATGAACAGCGCCACGTCGCGGAGGATGGCCGGGCCCAGCTCGCGCGGGCCGAACGCGAGCTCCATGGCTGCCGGCACAGCCGTCGCCCGCAGCTCGTCGGGAAGCTCGCCGCAGAGGCCGTCGAAGAACGCCGCGTAGGCGTCGCGCGGCGGGAGCGGGACGTCGATGACCGCGAAGCGGCGCAGGAACGCGAACGAGAGCTGGAACAGCGTCGCCTTGTCCGACAGGTTCAGCGTCCCGATCAGCCGCCAGCCCGGCGTCAGCACGTACTCGTCGGACGCACCCGTCCGCTTCTCCGCCCAGCGGACCTCGACGACCTTCCCGCTCGCGGTCTGGAACGGCAGCACCGTCCGCCGGCTCGGCTGCTCGGCGCCGGTGCCCGCCAGCAGCGTGAAGAGCGGGCCGAACGCCTTGTCGATATCCGCCCGGTTGAGCTCGTCGATCACCAGCCAGCGCCCGCGCTGGAGCGAGCGGAGCACGACTCCGGGATCGAAGTCCAGGGTGCCGTTCGGCCGCGGCATGTAGCCGCCGATCGTGTCGAACGTCGTCCAGTCCGCCGTCGCCGTCACGACGTCGTACTGCTGCCCGAGAACGGCGCGGCTGACCGCCTCGGCGAGCGTGGACTTGCCCGTCCCGGGCGGCCCGCCGAGCAGCAGGTGCTTGCCGGCGCGCAGGGCGGTGACGACCTCGGCGAGCACCGCATCCGGCAGCACCATGCCCTTCGGGAGCTGCGCTCGCACCGCCTCGACCGTGAGGCCCTGCAGGGCGCCGAACTCGTCGATCTCGGCGGTCTCCTCGTCGTCGTCCGCGGGCTGCGGCGGCGCGTTCGCAGCTCTCGGCGAGCTTGCGCGCCCGGCGATCGCGAGCGCCTGCGTGACCTTGGTCGCCAGCAGCGTGTAGCGGTCGTGAAAGCGGGCGAAGTCGTCGAGGGGGATCACGACGTTCGGGCCTTCGAGCAGATCCTTCAGCTCCTCCGCGGCATGGATCGCACGCCCCGGCGAGAACCGGTCCTCGGGGCGAGCCTTGCCGGCGGCTTCCCGGAACAACTCCAGCAGCTCGTCCGGGGTCTTCAGGATCGGCGGTCCGACCGCGTGCAGGCTGCCGTCGTCCGCGCCGTCATGGACGCCCAGGAGCGAGGCCGCCGAGGCCACGAACACGCGATCGCCCGTGCGCGCCCCACGGCCGGAGCGCTCGAGGCGCTCCGCCGCCAGCTCTGCCGTCGTGGCTTCGACGAGGCTGAAGCGCCGCAGGTAGTCGCTCCTGTCGCCGGCGGCGGCCGCGGCCTCGATCTCCTTCGACAGTCCCGTCGGGACCTCCTGAAGACGCCGCCCACGCGCCACCGTGCCCTTGAACTGCGGCGCGATCTCCACGGGCAGCCCGCGCAGCAGCAGGAACTCCTTGAGCGTGAGCGATGCCGCCAGCGGCAGCTTCTCCACCGCCACGCGCACCCAGGGCGGACCGTCGGGCCGGTCGTCGTCCGGCAGGGAGCCGGTGACGCGGAGGATGAACGTGACCGCGTTGTCGCCCCCGCCGACCTCGGCGTCGTAGGCCTTCTGCGCCTGCTCGAAATCGACGCCGATCGCCTCGCAGTACTTGCGCTGCCACTCGACGCCGTCGTCAGACGTGCCCGTCCACGAACCGCTCGCCGCGAACTTGGGGATGATCAGATCGCCGGGCTCCAGCCGCCGGATCAGCTCCGCCTCGCCCTGCCCCTGGGGCCAGCCGAAGTACCCCTGCGTGACTTGGGCGTAGCCGTAGAGGTTGGTAGCCAGGACGTACTCCGTCATCGCGCGGCCGACCCTAGCCAGACGGCCGGATGCCGTCCGGGTTCCGGGCTACGGTTGCGCGACCATGACGCTGCCGGCCCCTGCCTCACGCTCGCATGAGGGCCCGCAGCGAGCGCCCGGGGCGTGGGTCGAGATCGCCTCGCCGTCCGCCCGGCGCCCGATGACGAAGCTCGTCGATCGCGCCGGCGCCCCGCTGCGCGCGCTGGCCGCCGAGCTGGCGCCGGCGCTCGCCGATGCCGGCGACCGGCTCCGCACGCTTCAGGCTCCCCGCGCGTCCGGCCTCGGCTACCGCCTCGGCGCGGCGGAGGCCGGCGACCGCGCCGCGTGGTGGCTGATCGGACAGTGGCTGTGCGGCTATGCGATGGGCGAGCTCGCGGCCGGGACGACGCTGCGCGACGCGGAGGACTGGTTCGGCAGCGCTGCGCTCGAAGCCGGCCACCTGGCGCCGATCGGCAGCCGTGTCTCGTTCGGACTGTCGCCGGACGAGACCTGGGCGCTCCTGCCCTATCTGCTCGACCCGGCCGGACCGGGCACCCGCCGGCAGGTCATCGCCTCGGACGAGCACCGTCCCGATCGCCGGCGGCGGAAGCAGAGCGGCATCTACTACACGCCCGCGGACGTCGCACGGCACATGGCGCGTCAGGCCGACGTCGCCGGCGCCGCGACCGCACTCGACCCCGCCGTCGGAACGGCCGTCTTCCTGCGGGCCGCGCTCGTGGAGAACCCGGACGTCGCCGTGTTCGGCATCGACGTCGACCCGCTCGCGATCGAGATGTCCGCGTTCGTGCTGCTCGCGACGACCGGCACCGGCGGCATCCGCCCCCTCGCCGCCTGGCATCGTCACCGCCTGCGGCTGGCGGTCGTGGACGCGCTGACGGTCCGCCGGCCTTCCGTGTCCAACGAGGTCGCCCGGCGCGCACGCCTGGACGAGCTGCTGTTCGCCGACGCCGCCCTGTCGAGGGATGCGCTCGGGGAGCCGGCGCCGGACGGCGAGGCGCCGACCGCCCTTCCCTTCCTCTTCCCGGAGCTTCGCGACGGAGCCGACGCGATCCTGAGCAACCCGCCGTACGCGGCGCTGGGCCCGCGTCACGACTTCGGCGAGCTGGTCGCCCACTTCGACACGTACGCCGGCGCACCGCCGACGACCGCGAGCAACATCTTCATGCCGTTCGTCGAGCTCGGCTGGAAGCTCTCGTCCGACCGCGGCACCGCGGCGTTCATCGTGCCCCTGTCGCTCGCTTACGGGCGCGGGCGCCAGTTCAGGCGCCTGCGCGCGGCGATGGCCGGTGCGCCGGGGGGCTGGAGCTTCGCGTTCTTCGACCGCACTCCCGACGCGATCTTCGGCGACGACGTCAAGACCCGCGCCGCGATCGCGACGAGGACACCGGCCGCCGACCGGCCGCTGCGGGTGACCGAGCTGCTGCGCTGGACGAGCCGAACCCGCGCGGAGCTGTGGGACGGCATCGAGCCGACCGCGCTCGATGCCGACATCGGGCCGTTCATCCCGAAGCTCGGCACGAGCGGCGAGGCCGACCTGTATCGCGCGCTCCGTTCGCTTCCCGGCAGCCTTGCCGACGACGTCGAACGCTGCGAGGCCGTCGTCGTGTCCGAGGCCGCCTGCGACGGGTTCGCGGATGCCGCGATCTTCGTCGCGCCGACGGCGTACAACTGGATCGGCTGCACGCGGGACGCCCGCGCCCCGGTTCGCCACGGACACGATTCGGCGTCCCCCCTGACGATGCTGACGTTCGGCCACGCCGAGCTGGCCGACGCCGCCTACGCCGTCCTGGCGTCCCGCCTGACGTTCTGGCTGTGGCGCGTGGAGGGCGACGCGTTCCACGTGCAGCGCAGCTTCCTCACCGATCTGCCGTTCGCGCTCGGGTCGCTCGACGAGCGAGCGCTCGGCGACCTCGCCGCCGCCGGCCGCGCCCTCTGGGAGTCCGCGAGCGCGCAGCCGATCACGGCCGTCAACAAAGGCCGCCGGACCGTCGCCTTCTCCTCCGCGGCGGCGCGCAGCGAACTGCGTGCCGCCGACGACGCCGTCGCTGCCGCATTCGGGGTCCGGGACGAGCACGTCGCCGTTTCGCTGGACGGCTGGCATCGCCGCCTCGTCGTCGTCGACGAGGGCGACGCCAGACGCAACCCGATGCTCAAGGAGCCGATCCCATGCTGACCGTCACGCCCGAACAGAAGGAGCTCAGCAAGCTCACCAAGGAGGAGTGGCGGGAGTACACGAAGACCGTCTGGCACATCGCGAACACCACCGACGCCGATCATCCGGCGGTGTTCCCGGCCGAGATCCCGCGCCGGCTCGTCAAGCTCTTCTCGTTGCACGACGAGCTCGTCCTCGACCCGTTCGGCGGCGTGGGGACCACGGCGCTGGCGGCAGCCTCGCTCGGCCGCCGTTCGCTGAGCATCGACCAGAACGACGGCTACGTGGAGCGCATGCGCGCCGAGCAGGCCAAGCTCAACGGGTCCGCGCAGCTCGTCGAGGTCCGCCACGGCGATGCCCGCAGAGACCTCGCCGACGTGCCCGACGACTCGGTCGGCCTGGCCGTCACGAGCCCGCCGTACTGGAACAAGGCCGACTACGGCGACGGCGACGGCAACCTCGGCAACATCGCCACCTATCCGTCGTTCATCCGGTCGCTCGAGCCGGTGTTCAGCGAGGTCAAGCGCGTCCTCGCACCCGGCCGCAAGTTCTGCGTCGTCACCGCCAACGTCAACCAGCACACCGACCACGGCCTGCTCACGTTCCCGCTCGCCACCGACACGGTCGTCCTGCTGCGCGAGATGGGGTTCGTGCTCGTCAACGAGATCATCTGGTCGAAGGACGGCACCGGCGGGAAGTGGGGCTCGTGGGGTGCCCAGCGGCCGATCTTCGGCAGCTACCCGTACCCGCCGAACCTGCTGTTCAAGAACGTCCACGAGTACGTGATCATCGCCGCCAAGCCAGCCTCCAAGCCGTCCAAGGGCAAGACGGTCCTCCCGTACGGCGAGTTGATGGAGCTGGCGTGAGATGACGCCGGCCGGCCAGCCGCTCGACGGCTCCGAGCTGGTCCTGCTCGCCCAGGTCCCGAAGGCCGGCGGACGCTGGAAGCAAGTCCATTTCAACATGACCATCGCGGAGCGCTTCTTCCGGGTGTCGCCGGACGCAGCGCCCCGCGTCATGCTCGAACGAGTGGACGGGCACGGCCGGCTGCACGAGCCCGTGCCGCGGCCGCTCGTGCTGAGCGACAGCAACAAGAACTCGAAGATCGAGTTCGAGTTCGGCGACCTCAGGGACTACCCGACCGGCGGCGTGCCGCTGCTGCTCGTCGTCGAGCTCGACCTGCGGACGTTCCGCTACGTGCTGCTGACGCCCGGCGACGACGGCTATGACGCGATGCTGCAGCTGAACCGGGAACAGGCGTCGATCGGCCGGGGCCTCCCGCGCATCCTCACCACCCTCGACGAAGTCGAGCTTCGCTGGCCGGCCTGCCCGCTGCGATTCCCCAGATCTGACTGAGCCCGCAGCGGCCGGGCCCGGCTACCCGCTACCTGCCCGCCGGCCGTGCACCGGGTCAAACGCGCACGGGAGGTCAGCGCACGGCCGACGCCGCGACCGACCGGAGCGGCAGCCGGACAAGACACTGGTTTTCTGACTGAACGCTGTTAGCGTCGTCCGCTCGTGGTGCTTCGCCACGACGCATGCGGACCGTCGTCCCTCAGCCCCCGTGCAGCACCCGGGCGCTCTGCGCACTAGGAGTCCTCGTCGCGCTCGTCGCCCCCGCCGCAGCAGCGGCCGCGCCCGCGCCGCAGCCCAGCCGCCAGCCCGTCACGGCGCGCGGCACGCTGGTGCAGCTCCCCGGCCGCAGCGGGTGCCTCGTCGATCGCTCGGCGAGACCCCGCGGCGGCTGCACGCCCGTGCGCGCGCTGCGCGGGCCCGCGCCCTTCCTCGGCTCGCGCGCCGTCGCGATCAGCCCGGACGGCCGCGCTGTTTACATCGCCTCCTCCGGCAGCAATGCGATCGCGATCTTCCGGCGCAACGCGCGCACCGGCGCGCTCACGCAGGCCCCCGGCAAGAGCGGCTGCATCGCCGACCGGGGCGCCGGCGGCTGCGCGACGGCGATCGGGCTCGGCCACCCCAACTCGGTCGCCGTCAGCTCCGACGGGCAGAACGTCTACGCCACCTCGCTCGCGAGCGAGAGCCTCACGATCTTCTGGCGCAACCGCAAGACCGGCAAGCTCACGCAGGCGACCGGCGGCTGCATCACCGGCCGCACGGGCGTCCCCGGCTGCGTCACGGCGCGCGCGGTCGACGGTCCCGACGTGGTCGTCGTCAGCCCCGACGGCACGAGCGTCTACGTCGGCTCGTTCTTCGGCAACGAGGTCGCGGCGTTCGTGCGCGACCCGTGGGGCGGCGGCCTGAAGCAGCCCGCCGGCGCCGCCGGCTGCATCGCCGAGACGGCGGCCGCCGGCTGCGCCGTCGGCGTCGCGCTGGGCGCACCGGAGGGCCTGGCGATCAGCGGCGACGGCGATGACGTGTACGTCGCGGCCGCGCTCGGCAACGCGCTCGACGTGCTCGCGCGCGACTCCTCCACCAGCGCTTTGACGCAGACGGGCTGCGTCGTGAACAGCCCGCTCGCCGGCTGCGCGACCGGCGTGCAGCTCGGCGGCGCGAACGCGGTGGCCGTCAGCCCCGGCGACGGCGACCTGTACGCGACGTCGCTGACGAGCAACAGCCTGACGAGCTTCTCCCGCACGCCGAGCAGCGGCCAGCTCGCCCAGCTCCCCGGCACCTCCGCCTGCGCGATCTACGTGCTCGCGGTCGGCTGCTCGCTCGGCCGCCAGCTGCGCTCGCCCGAGGGGCTCGCCGTCTCGCCCGACGGCGCGAGCGTCTACGCGGCCGCGTTCGCGTCGGGCACGCTCGACGTGTTCGACCGCAGCACCAGCTCCGGCGCCCTGCTGCAGAAGCCGCGCCGCGCCGGCTGCATCACCACGAGCGCCGTGCCCGACTGCACCCGCGGGCGCGCGCTGCGCGGCGTCAGCTCGATCGCCGTCAGCCCCGACGGCCGCTTCGTCTACGCGGGGGCGTTCGGGAGCGACGCGGTCGACGTCTTCAAGCGCGTCACGCGCTGACGAGAGGAGCCGAGATGGGCAGATCCAGGCGCGACGACGAGCAGCAGGAGGGGATCACCCGCAGAGACCTGCTGAAGGGCGCGGCCGGCACCGGCGCCGGTCTGCTGCTCGGCGCGCAGGGCGCGGCGGCCGCGGCGCGGACGCTCCCGCAGCCGCGCCGCACGCCGCCCTCCGCCCGCAAGGTCGCCGGCATGAACGTGCTGGTCTTCCTCACCGACCAGCAGCGCGCGATCCAGCACTTCCCGCCCGGCTGGACCGAGCGCAACATGCCGGGGCTGACCCGGTTGCAGCAGCACGGCATGACGTTCCCCAACGCCTTCACGAACGCGTGCATGTGCTCGCCCGCGCGCTCGACGCTGATGTCCGGCTACTTCCCCGCCCAGCACGGCGTCAAGTACACGCTCGAGACCGACATGCCGTCGCCGCAGTACCCGCAGGTAGAGCTGGCGACGAGCTTCAAGAACCCCGCCAGCGTTGTCGCCGCCGCCGGCTACACGCCCGTGTACAAGGGGAAGTTCCACTGCGTCAAGCCGGCGAACGGTTCGACCTGGGTCCCCGAGGACGTCAACCAGTACGGCTTCACACGCTGGAACCCGCCCGACGCCGGCGCCAACCAGGACATCCCCGAGGAGGGCGGCGGGATCTACGACAACGACGGCCGCTTCATGACCTCGCAGGGGACGTCGGACGCCGGCACCGAAGGCGCGCTGCAGTACCTCGCCTCGGCGGCCGCGCAGAGCCAGCCGTTCTTCGTCGTCGTCTCGCTGGTGAACCCGCACGACGTGCTCTTCTACCCCGCCAGCTACACGAGCGGCGGCTATGACAGCTCGTGGCTGCAGGGCGAGATCGAGCCGCCCGCGACGGCGAACGAGAGCCTCGCGACGAAGCCGACCGTGCAGGCGCAGTTCCGGCGCATCTTCAACCTCACCGGGCCGATCCCCACGCGGCAGATGAAGCGCAATTACCTGAACTTCTACGGCAACTTGATGAAGTCGTCCGACGCCTACCTGGTGAAGATCATGCAGACGCTCGCGAAGGCCGGGCTGCTGGACGACACGCTCGTGATCGCGACGGCCGACCACGGCGAGATGGGCACCGCCCACGGCGGCATGCGGCAGAAGAACTTCAACATGTACGAGGAGTCGATCCGCGTCCCGCTCGTCTACTCGAACCCGCGCCTGTTCCCGCGGGCGGTGACGAACGACTCGCTCGTCTCGCACGTCGACTTCCTGCCGACGCTCGCCTCGCTCGTCGGCGCGCCGTCGAGCGCCCGCGCGGCCTGGGAGGGCGTCGACTACTCCGCGCAGATCCTCAGCCGCACGTCCAAGCCGCCGCCGCAGACCTACACCGTCTTCACGTACGACGACTACCAGTCCGGCCAGTCGCGCGGCCCCTATCCGAGACCGCCGAACCACGTCGTGTCGATCCGCGAGCGGCGCTGGAAGCTCGCGCGCTACTACGACGCCGACGGCAAGGTGCCCGACCAGTGGGAGATGTACGACCTCAAGACCGACCCGCTCGAACGCGTGAACCTCGCCTACAGAGGCCACAAGCGCACGCCCGCGCAGCAGCGCGAGTACCTGCGCCTGAGGCGCAAGCTCGCGCGCGTCGAGCGGACGCGGCTGCAGCCGCTGAGCTGAGCGCGCGCCGCCGCGATGCGGCGCCCTGCCGCGCGGCAGGCACGACACTGTGCGGATGCCGCAGCGCGACATGACCGCCGACGACCCGCTCGAGGACTTCGAGCCGCGCGCGATTACGCTTGACGGCGTCACGAAGGTCGTGCACGTCGCCGGCAGCGGGCCGGGCGTGATCGTGATGACCGAGATGCCGGGCATCAGCCCGCACGTAGCGCGCTTCGCCCGCTGGGTGCGCGACGCGGGCTTCACCGTCTACATGCCGTCGCTGTTCGGCCGCGACGGCGCGGTGCCCGGCGTGGAGGAGAGCGTCGAGGTCTTCCAGCGGGCGTGCGTCAGCGCCGAGTTCCGCGCGCTCGGCGCGGGCGCGTCGAGCCCGGTGACGGCGTGGCTGCGGTCGCTCGCGCGGCTGGCCCATTCGGAGTGCGGCGGCCCGGGCGTCGGCGCGATCGGGATGTGCTTCACCGGCAACTTCGCGCTCACGATGATGCTGGAGCCGGCGATGCTGGCGCCGGTCTTGTCGCAGCCTTCGCTGCCGCTCGACGATCCCGCCGGCCTGGAGATCGCGCCCGACGAGCTGGCCGCGGTGCGCGAGCGGCTCGAGCGCGAGGATCTGACCGTGATGGGCTACCGGTTCAAGGGCGACCGGTTCTGCCGCGCGCAGCGCTTCGCCGCCTACGCCGAGGCGCTCGGCGACCGCTTCGTCGCCCGCGAGCTGCCCGACGAGGCCGCCAACCCCGAGACCGCGCCGTTCTTCGAGCACGTCGTCAGAAGCCCCCACAGCGTCGTCACCGCCCACCTGATCGACGAGGCCGGCCAGCCGACGCTCGCCGCCCGCGACGAGATCCTCGCGTTCTTCGCGCGGCGGCTGGCCGGCTGAGCGCCGCTCACAGCGGCCGCGTCAGGCGCCGCCGCCGGCGCCAGCGGTCGCCGATCACGGCCAGCACCACCAGCACGACGAATGCTCCCAGGCCGACGAGCCCCACGTCGCTGACGACGTCCTCGATCGGGGGGCCGACGAGGTAGGCGCCGAGCCCGACGAGCAGCGTCCACATCACCGCGAAGGCGGCGTTCGCGGGCAGGTAGCGGCGGGCGCGCACGCCGTGGATGCCCGCGACCCACGACGGCGCGAGGTAGATCGCCAGCAGGTTGTAGCGCTCGAAGAAGCGCTCCCCGCGCCGCAGCGAGCTGAGGCGCAGGCGGTAGACCGGACCGGGCGCCGTCCACAGCGCGCGGCCGCCCTGGCGCCCGAGCAGCCAGCCCGCGATCCCGCCGGCCGTCGCGGCGGCCCACGCGACGACGAGCAGCTCGGCGAGGTCCACGCGGCCGCGCGCGGCGTAGATCCCGCCCGCGATCAGGACCGGCTCGCCCGGCCCCGGCACGCCGAACCAGCTGATCGCGGCCGCGATCGCGACGCCGACCAAGTCGACCTGCGAGCCGTGCAGGTGCCGGTGCAGCGAGCCGAGCATGGCGCCGAGCGCCGGGACGGCGAACGTGAGATGGGACGCGACCACGGGACCGGTGAGCAAAGCACCCTGGAAGGTAGGGCACGGCGCCGCTCGGCCGGTTTGATCCGCCTGTACGGAAACCGGTTGACCGCGCCGCCTTCCACGCGTAGCGTCGGCGCCCCGATCCAAGGAGGCCAGCGATGTACGCACGCGTGGTGCGATTTGAGGGCGGCGACGCCGACGCGATCCGCGAGTCGGTCGCGCGCATCAGAGCCGACGCGGCGTCCGGGCCGCCGGAGGGCGTCCCGTCGACCGGCTTCACGTTCCTGGTGGATCCGGACGCCGGTCGCGTGATCGCGATCTCGCTGTTCGAGACCGAGGAGGACCTGCGCCAGGGCGACGCGAAGCTGGGCGAGATGAGCCCGCCGGTCTCGATGGGGACCCGCTCCCCTGTCGAGACCTACGAGGTCGGCTTCGACATCCGCATGTGACGTTCGGCGATCCCAGCGAGGTCAGAGTCCCGGTGCGATGAGCGAGGTCGCGAACGTCTGCGACCTTCCTCGCCGAGGGCGCCCGCCGCCAGCGGCTGCTGCTCAGCCACGGCGAGCGCACCGGCCAGAACGGCCCGCTGTGGCCCGGCGCCGAGCTGCGCGCGCAGCTCGCGGCGGCCGGCGTCGAGCACGTGACGATCGTGCCCGAGCGGGGCTTCGCGGTCTTCCGCGGGCGGCGCCGCTCTGCGTGATCCCATCCGCGGGCCGGCGCCTCACCGCGCAGCCAGCCGTAGGCTTGGCGACACCATGCCATGCCCGCGATGCGGCGGCTTCGACCGTGACCCGATCGCTCCCGGCTATTGGAGATGCGCCTCGATGCGCAGCGTCGTGTCGGAGGTCGGCGGGCCTGGACTGACGAACCCGTTCGCGGGCCCGGGCGTCATCCGGCAGGCGCAGCTCGTCGTCTGCGGCAACACCTACCAGGAGGGAGCGCCGGAGATCGTGGAGGAATGCAACTGCGGGACGTTCGCGATCGGACGGTGCGTCGACTGCAGGCAGCCGGTCTGCGGCGTACACAGCGCACTGTGGGAAGGCCGTCGGTTGTGCATGTCGCATGTCCACGAGGCTCACGCCACGGCCGAGAGCCAGCGCAGGGAGAGCTTGGCCCGCGGCGTCGCCGGGATGATCGCCACGAGCATCCGCGCCTGGGACGAGTGGCTCGCCGCCGCACGATCCGCCCTCGCGGAGTCCTCCGACCCGACCGAGCGCGTCGTCCGCGTCGTCGCGGGGCTGAGCCCCGGATCGCGCGTCGACGCACGCAACGACGACCCGCAGCTGCTGCTGGATCTGCTGCTCCCCGAGCAGATCGCCCGGCGCGAGCCGGGGTCGCGATGGTGGTGGGACCACGACGCGGTGCAAGAGTGGTTCCTGCGAGCTGTCGTGGCCCCGCCCCGGCAGCTCGGCGTCGTGCGCTTTCGCAGAACACTGCTCGGCGGCACGAGGCGCAAGCAGACGACCGCCCCCGGGTGGACGTTCCAAGGGGGCTCGACCGTCTCACGTGGCGAGCCGGGCACCCCGACGCATTGCTGGCTCGACGTCACGGTGCTCGCAGACGGACGGCGGCTGCTCGGCGCCAACGCCGACGCCGGCGGAAACGTGGGCTTCAACGCGAGTGCGCTCGTGCTGATGGCCGAACGGGCGGAGCTTCAGCTCCTGCCGCCGTTCCCATCGGTCGGCTTCAGCCACCCGCAAACGGGCGAGCGCATCTGGCCTGCGGCCTGAGGTCGCAGGCGTGTCGATTCCGCGTCCGCTCGTTCGCCCGATCCCGATCTACGAGCCGGTCCGCGATTGACCCCGCGCAGCGCGGGCATCACGCGATAGAACCAACGCTGATCGCGAACGGACGACAGGAGACGGGATGGACACGCGCAGGCTCGGCGGGCAGGGACTGGAGGTCTCGCAGCAGGGACTCGGCTGCATGGGCATGTCGGAGTTCTACGGCGGGACGGACGACGCGGAGTCGCTCGCGACGATCCACCGCGCGCTCGAACTGGGCGTGACGCTGCTCGACACGGCCGACATGTACGGGCCGTTCACGAACGAGCGGCTCGTCGGCAGAGCGGTCGCCGGGCGGCGCGAGCAGGTCGTGCTGGCGACGAAGTTCGGCAACGTGCGCGGCGAGCACGGCGAGCGGCTCGGGATCCGCGGCGACGCGGCGTACGTGCGCGAGGCGTGCGACGCGTCGCTGCGGCGGCTCGGGGTCGAGACGATCGACCTCTACTACCAGCACCGCGTCGACCCGAACGTGCCGATCGAGGAGACGGTCGGGGCGATGGCGGAGCTGGTGGCGGCCGGCAAGGTCCGCTGGCTCGGGCTGTCGGAGGCCGCGCCGGAGACGATCCGCCGCGCGCACGCCGTCCACCCGATCTCCGCGCTGCAGACGGAGTACTCGCTGTGGACGCGAGACGTCGAGCGCAAGCTCCTGCCGACGGTGCGCGAGCTGGGGATCGGCTTCGTCGCCTACAGCCCGCTCGGGCGCGGCTTCCTGTCGGGCCGCTGGAGCTCGCCGGACGCGATCCCCGACGGCGACTTCCGCAAGGGCAACCCGCGCTTCCAGGGCGAGAACTTCACGCGCAACATGGCGCTCGTCGAGCGCGTGCGCGAGTTGGCCGACGCGAAGGACGCGACGCCCGCGCAGCTCGCGCTGGCATGGGTCATGCACCGCGGCGACGACGTCGTCCCGATCCCCGGCACGAAGCGGCGCAGCTACCTGGCGGAGAACGTCGCCGCGACCCGCATCGAGCTGACCGAGGACGACATGCGCGCGCTCGACGAGGCCGTCCCCGCCGGCGCGGCCGCCGGCGAGCGCTACCCGGACATGTCGTCGATCGACGTCTGACGACCGGCCGGCACCCTCCTCGCCTCGCGATTCGTATCGTAATCGCGTGGCAGCGCGGAGACGGGCGAGGAAGCGGGAGCCGCCCCCGCTGGGCCGGCAAGTCGTCAGCAGCCAACAGGCATCGCTCCTGCGCCGCAGGGGGAACACCGTCTGGGCCCTGCGACCGAGCGCCGAGGAGGAGGCGCGCCAGCACGCGGAGGCCCGAGCGAGCCACGCGGCGATCGTGGCAACGCTGCCGAACGTCCGCAAGCGCTTCCACGCCATCACCGCGAGCCTCGATGCATACGACGTGCTCGCCACGATGGCGGTGTACCTGAGCGGGCAGCCGGAGCTCGACGAGAGCGACTTGCCGGAGGTCGTCTGGGCGCCGATCGAGCTGGCCGCGATGCTGCTGGCCGAGCGCCCGAGCGCAGCGGCTCTGGAGGCGACCCACGAGCCCGTCGGCCCGACCACCCCAGACCTGTTCGCGTTGCTCGCCCCGGTCATCGACGTCGCCGCAGCCGAGCTGTGCGGCTACTACGCGCGTCCACGCGGCGACACGCTCACCGAGATCCACGAGCGCTTCGTGCGGCGTCTGCTGATCGTGCCGATGAACGAGACGTACGAGCAGGCGTGCGAGCAGTTCTTCGAGGTCTTCTCCGACCCGGTGATCGACACGTGGCTGGCGGCGGAGCTCGGCTTCTCGGCACGAGAGGCGCTCGCGCTCGCCAGAGCGGTCGCGGTCCTGCAGGTGATCGAGGGGATCGCGCCGTTCATGATGGGGCTGGAGGGGACCGACACGACCGGAATCGGCTGCGCCGGCAGCTTCACGGTGGACGAGCTGGCCGACACGGCGGGCACGACGAGGTCCGCCGCGGCCGGGTTCGCCGACTGCCTCGCCCACCCGTTCGGGAGCCCGCCGGTCACGCTGCCTTCGCTCACGACACCTATGCGCCACCATCCGCTGCTGCGCGACGACGGCCGCCTGTTCGCGCCAGTGCCACCGATGGTCCCGCGGGTGCTGCGATCGATTATTACGGCGATCGCGAACCCGAAGATCCCGACGCCGATCTCCGGGAGGCAGGCCGTGTTCGACCGGCTGACCTCCGTGCGCGCCGCGAAGCTCGAGCAGCGCGCGATCACGGCGATCTCCGGGCGGCTGCGCGCCGACCGCGCGGCGGTCGGCGTGAGATTCGCCGTCGCCGACCGCGGAAGACGTCTCGAGGGCGAGATCGACGGACTCGTGGAGCTCGACGGGACCGCGATCGTCGTCCAGGCGAAGTCCGGCTCCACGCGCGTCGACGCGGTTGCCGCAGAGCCGGAGGAGTTCCGGCAGGTCGTCCGCGGGATCCTGACCGAGGCGATGCGCCAGCACGACGACGCGCGGCGCCTGCTGACGGCGCCTGCCGCCGCCGCACGCGCAAGCGTCCCACTGCATACGCCGGTCGCGGGCGACGTCCTGCCGATCACCGTGACGCTGGAGGATCTCTCCGGCTGCGCCCCGTTCAGCTGGCAACTGCGCGAGGCTGGCCTCGCCACCGACGGCCCACTTCCGTGGATCGCCGCCCTTCCGCAGCTGGAGGTCATCCTGGATCTCGTAGACCTGCCCGCACAGTTCGTGCACTTCCTCCAGCGTCGCGCAGAGCTCAACGTCGTGCGGCTGCTGCAGACGACCGACGAGACCGACATCTTCCTCGAGTACCTGCACGACCGTCTCGCGATCGTGCACGTCGATCCGCGGCACCCGGACGCGCCCGCGGCGGTGCTTCCGCCGGAGCGGTTCCACGCGCTCGGCCGCTACCTGCTCGCGCGCACTGCCGGCGAGAGGCCGCCGAAGCCTCCGCGGATGCGTCTCCACGGCGGCGCGCGAGAGCTGCTGGAGCGCCTCGACGGCGACCGGCCGGCTGGATGGCTGGCCGCTTCGCTTGCGATCCTCGACCTTCCGAGGCAGATGGAGCGACGGTTCGGTGCGGCCTACTGGAGACTCGTCCGCGGCGGCGAACCGAACGTCTTCGCAGTGCGAAGCGCAGACGACGCGCTGCTCGTCGTCGTGCGACTGCCGCCCGGTGTTGCGATCGATCCCGCCGACCTGGACTCCCGGGCGCGGCGCGAGGCTCGCTCGGCTGGGACGTCGCGCTGGGTCGCGGTCGCGCTGCCTGCGAGACGCGGGTCGCCGATCGTCCGGGTGTCCGTCGGCGAGCGCAAGGTCAGCGCGGCAGCGTCATCCGCGGGGTGAGTCTGCGCGGGTCGGTGCCGGGACGTTGCGCGCGCAGCCGGCGCTGCACGAGCCGCCTGCGGCGGGGTTGACGCGGTCGCCGCGCTGACCGGCGCGGCGACCGCACGCACGCCGACGGCCCGCTGCTGCATGATCCCGTGATCCCCGAGCACGCGATCACGGATGGTTGGCGCGCGGGCGTGCGGCTGGAGGCCGCGCGGAGCAGGTCCTCGCGCGCGCCTGCGCCGGTCGCGCTCGCGCTCGTGGGCGTCGCCTACTTCGCCGTCGCGAAGCTCGGCCTGTCGTTCTCGCAGGGCCACGCGATCGTCTCGGCCGTGTGGCCGCCGAGCGGGCTCGCGCTGGCGGCCGCCTTCGTCTTCGGCTGGCGCGTCGCGCCCGCGGTCTTCCTCGGCGCGCTGGTCGCCGACGCGACGAGCGGCAGCGGGCTCGGCACCTCGGCCGGCATCGCGACCGGCAACGCGCTCGCGGCCGTGACCGGCGGCGCGCTGCTCGCGCGCGCCCGGCTCGACCCGGCGCTGCGGCGCGTGCGCGACGTCGTCGCGCTCGCGATCCTCGGCGCCGCCGCCAGCACCGCGATCAACGCGACGATCGGCACCTCGACGCTGCTGATCGCCGGCGTCGACCACCTGTCCGGCGTGTGGGGCGTCTGGCGCGTGTGGTGGCTGGGCGACCTCACCGGCGTGCTGCTCGCAGCGCCGCCGCTGCTGCTGCTCGCCGCCGGCCACCTGCCGCGCGCGCGGCACCGCGCCTGGGTGGCCGAGGCGAGCCTGCTGGCGGCCGCGCTCGTCGCTGCGATGCTGATCGTGCTGAACCAGGGCGTGACGCTGGCGTTCCCGATCTTCCCGCTGATCGTGCTGGCGGCGATGCGCTTCCGCCAGACGGGCGCGGTCGTGGCGGCGCTCGTCGTCTCGACGATCGCGGTCGCGTACACGGCCAACGGCAAGGGGCCGTTCACCGGCGGCGCGCCCGACCTCGACCTGCTCGGCGCGCAGGTGTTCGTCGCGCTGGCCGCGCTCACCGGCCTGCTCGTCGCCGCGATGCGCACCGAGTGGGAGGGCGCGGAGGACGCGCTCGAGCGGCTGGCGGAGAGCGAGCACGCGCTCGCCGAGGCGCAGCGGCTCGCGCGCATCGGCAGCTGGGAGTGGGACGTGCTCGAGGATCGCGTCACGTGGTCGGACGAGCTGTTCCGCATCTACGGGATCGCCCCGGAGACATTCGACGCGCGCTACGCGAACTATCTCGAGCACATCCACCCGGACGACCGCGAGCTGGTCCGCCACGAGATCGACCGCGCCATGCGCGAGCCGGGGCCGTTCCGCTTCGAGCACCGCGTCGTGCGCCCCGACGGCGAGCTGCGCACGGTCGACGGCCGCGGCCGCGTCCTCGTCAGCGCGGACGGCCGCGTCGAGCGGATGGTCGGCACGACGCAGGACGTCACCGAGCAGCGCGCCGCCGAGCGGCTGCTCGCGCACCAGGCGCTGCACGACCCGCTGACCGACCTGCCCAACCGCGCCCTGTTCCTCGACCGCCTCCAGCACGCGCTCACGCGCTCGCGCCGCTCCGGCTCCAGCGTCGCGGTCTGCTTCTGCGACGTCGACGACTTCAAGGACGTCAACGACAGCCTCGGCCACGAGTGCGGGGACGAGCTGCTCGTCGCGCTGCCGCCGCGCCTGCGCGAGGCGCTGCGCGCGGGCGACACGGTCGCGCGCTTCGGCGGCGACGAGTTCGTCGTCCTGTGCGAGGACCTCTCCTCCGAGGGCGAGGCGATCCGCATCGCCGAGCGGATCACGGAGGCGGTCCGCCTGCCGTTCGAGATCGACGGCCGCCCGCACCATCTGAGCGTCAGCGTCGGGCTCGTGTTCGCGACCGGCGGGATGGCGAGCGCGACCGAGGTGCTGCGCGACGCGGACGCCGCGATGTACCGCGCGAAGGAAGGCGGCAAGGGCCGCTTCGAGGTCTTCGACGCGCAGATGCGCGCCTCGCTCGTCGCGCGCCTGGAGACGGAGGCGGACCTGCGCCGCGCGCTCGACGAGGGCGAGCTGCGGCTGCACTTCCAGCCGGTGCTGTCGCTGCGCGACGACGCGTTCGTGGGGGCCGAAGCGCTCGTTCGCTGGCAGCATCCCGAGCGCGGCCTGCTCGCGCCGGCGGACTTCATCGCGGTCGCGGAGGACAGCGGCCTGATCGCGCCGCTGGGCGCATGGGTGCTCGAGGAGGCGTGCCGGCAGGTCGCCGCGTGGGGCGGCGCGCGCACCGTGTCGGTGAACCTCTCGCCGCGCCAGCTGTCGCACTCCGACGTGCCGGCGCTGCTCGCGCGGGCGCTGGCGGAGACGGGCGTCGCGCCGGCGCGGCTGGAGCTGGAGATCACCGAGAACGTGCTGATGGAGCAGAGCGCGAGCGTGCTCGGGACACTGCGGCGGCTGAAGGCGATGGGCGTGCGGCTCGTGCTCGACGACTTCGGCACCGGCTGGTCCTCGCTCGGCTACCTCAAGCGCTTCCCGCTCGACGGCCTCAAGATCGACCGCGAGTTCGTCGACGGGCTCGGCGAGTCGGCGGAGGACACGGCGATCGCCGCCGCGGTGCTGTCGATGGCACAGGCGCTCGAGCTGGACGTGGTCGCCGAGGGCGTCGAGACCGAAGCGCAGCTCGCCTGGCTGCGCGAGCGCGGCTGCGGCCGCGCGCAGGGGTTCCTGCTCGGGCGGCCGGTGCCGGCGGAGCAGCTGGACGCCGATCCGCGCTGGAGCGGGGCGGGCGCGTAGCGCCCGGCTCAGCGCCCCGTCGGGCCGAAGCGCTCGGTGCGAATCGCGGCGGGGTCGTGGCCGAGCCCGACGAGCAGGTCGGCGGCGTGCTCGACGAATGGCGTGGGACCGCACACGTAGGCGCGCGGGTGCGCGTCCGGCGGCGGGCCGAGGGCGGCGAGCATCGGGGCGTCGACGCGGCCAGCATGGCCGTCCCAGCCGTCCGGCTGCTCGCGCGTCAGCGTGACCTGCACGCGCACGCCGTCGCGCGCGGCGTGGCGCATCAGCTCCTCGCGGTAGAGCAGGTCGGCGCGCGTGCGGGAGCTGACGAGCAGACGCGCGTCGGCCGCGCTGCCGGTCGCCTCGTGGTGGCGCAGCATCGCCATCAGCGGGACGAGGCCGGAGCCGCCGGCGAGCAGCAGCAGCGGACCGCCGTCCTGCGCGCGCCACGTGAACGGCCCGCCGATCGGACCGCGCAGCTCTAACTCGTCGCCCGGCTGAAGCTCGTCGGCGAGGTAGGGCGAGACCTCGCCGTCGTCGATCCGCTCGATCGTCAGCGCGAGCCACGGGTCCTCCGGCGCGGACGCGATCGAGTAGGAGCGCTCGGCCTGGTACCCGTCCTCCGCCGTGAGGCGCACGTCGACGTGCTGACCGGCGCGGTGGCCGGGCCAGCCCGGCGCGTCGAAGACGATCGTGCAGGCGTGCGCGGTCTCGCGGATCAGCTCGCGGACGGTGACGGTGCGCCACACGATCGGCGCGCCGCGCGGCGGCGTGAGCGCCACCGTCAGTCGCTCCAGTAGCGCTGCTCTCGCCAGGGGTCGCCGAAGTTGTGGTACCCGGCGGCCTCCCAGAAGCCCGGCTCGTCCTCCAGCGTGAGTCTCAGCCCGCGCACCCACTTGGCGCTCTTCCAGAAGTACAGGTGCGGGACGAGCAGCCGCGCCGGCCCGCCGTGCTCCGGGTCCAGCGGCTCGCCCTCGAACGTGTGCACCACCCACGCCTTGCCGTCGGTCAGCTCCTCCAGCGGCATGTTCGTCGTGTAGCCGCCGTCGCTGAAGGCGGTCACGTACTCGGCCTCGGTCGAGATCCCGCGCAGCAGCGCGTCGATCGAGACGCCGGTCCACGTCGTGCCGAGCTTCGACCACTTCGTGACGCAGTGGATGTCGACGGTGAACGTCTCCTGCGGCAGCTCCATGAAGTCGCGCCAGGCCCACGTCGGCGTCGCGTCGACCGCGCCGCGCAGCGCGAGGCTCCACTGCTCCAGCGGCGTGCGCGGCGTCGGCCCGGCCGACAGCACCGGGAAGTCCTCCACCACGTACTGCCCCGGCGGCACGCGCGCCGGGTCGACCTCGGGGCGGCGGCGGCCGCGGAACCCGCGCGAGATCGGTGGCATGCGACCGATCCTCGCAGACGTGTCCAGGCGCCCGACGCGCGCGAGCCGCGCTACGCCGACGCAGAGCAGCCGGCCGCCGCCGCCCGCTCCCGCCGCGCACCGGAGAGGAGCCCGAGCAGCGCAAGCGCGGCGAGCGCCATCGCGGCGGCGCCGTACTCGCGCGCGGTGACGAGCACGCCGCCGCCGTCGACCACGAGCACGCCGGCGACGATCGCCGGCAGCCCCAGCGCGAGGTAGGAGACGACGAACACGATCGACAGCACGCCCGCGCGCTGGTGCAGTGCGGCGGTCGGCACGACCGTGCGCAGCGCGCCCTGGAACGCCGCCCCGAAGCCGCCGCCCGCGACGACCGCGCCGGCGAAGAAGACGACCGCCGAGGTCACGAGCGTCGCCACCAGCGTGACGCCGATGCCAACCATCAGCGCGAACGTGCCGAGCCCCATCATCCGCTGCGGGTCCGCGTCGCCGAGCAGCAGCACCGCGAGCGCGCCGCTGCCGGCGAGCACGAACAGCGGAAGGCCGCCGAGCACGATCCAGTTCGAGCCGGCGACGAGCCGCACGACCGACGGACCGAGCGAGGCGTAGAAGCCCGCGAGCGACCAGACGGCGACGAGCGCCGGGATCGCCACCAGCAGCGGTCGCCGCGTGGCGGCGGGCAGCGCGAACTGCGGGCGCAGCGACGCGCGCGCGCCGGGGACCGGCGCGGCCGTCTCGGCCATCAGCGCGACGCCGGCCCACTGGAGGACGAAGACGCCTGCCATCAGCAGGTAGACGAGGTGCGTCGGCGCCGGCAGGTACTGCACGAGCAGGGCCGCGACGAGCGCGCCAGCGGCGGTGCCCGTCAGCGGCGCGACGGCGTTCGCGACCGTTCCTCTCACTCTGTCTAGGTCGAGCAGCCCGGCGCCGATCGCGCCGATCGCGGCGCCGGTCGAGAGCCCCTGCAGGACGCGCGCGAGCAGCAGCTCCGGCACGCCGCCAGCAGTCGCGAAGGCGACCATCACGACGACCTGCAGCACGAGCGCGACGAGCAGCACGGGACGCCGGCCGACGTGGTCCGACAACCGCCCGAACACGAGCAGCGCCGCCAGCACGGCGACCGCGTAGACGCCGAAGATGACCGTCACGGTGATCGGCGAGAAGCCCCACGCGGCCTCGTAGGTGGCGTACAGCGGCGTCTGCGCGCTCGAGCCGGCCAGCAGCGCGACGGCGATCGAGGCGAGCAGCGCGAAGGCCGCGGACCTCGGCAGGCGGCGCGCCGTCGTGGGCGGACGCGGGGCGAAGCGGGCGTGTCGGCGAGTGAGCGGCGCGGCGTGGCGGGTGGCGGGCATCGGCGGGACTCCTGACGACTTGAACAGACGGGTCTGTCTACTCCGTTGAGAATAGACAGACCGGTCTGGTAGCGTCAACTCCAGATGTCCGCGACCGCACCCCCAGAGCGCCGCTCCGCCCGCGAGCGCCTGCTCGACGCCGCCGACGAGCTGTTCTACGAGTACGGCGTCAACACCGTCGGCATCGACCGCGTGATCGAGCACGCCGGCGTCGCGAAGGCCTCGCTCTACAACACGTTCGGCAGCAAGGACGAGCTGATCCGCGCCTACCTCGAGCGCCGCCACGAGCGCCGGCGAGCGGACATCGAGGAGGCGTTCGCGCGCTGCGAGACGCCGCGCGAGCGGCTGCTCGCCGTCTTCGACGTGCTCAGAGCCCGGCTCGAGCGCCCGGGCTCGCGCGGCTGCGCGTTCATCAACGCCGGCGCCGAGGCGCCGCTCGGCGGCACGATCGAGCGGGCCGGCGACGAGTACCGCGAATGGGTGCGCGCGCTGTTCCGCGAGCTGACCGACGAGCTCGGCGCCGCCGATCCGGACGCGCTCGCCGCGCAGCTCGCGCTGCTCTACGACGGCGTCGCCGTCAGCGCCCGCATGGACCACGGCGTGCTCGACGCCGCGAGCGCCGCACGCGCGGCGGCAGCGGCGCTCGTGGACGCGGCGCCGCGGCGCTGACCCGGCGCGTCAGCCCAGCCCGTTCAGCTCGCGCGCCGCGCCGACCACGTC
>Ga0265319_1000312_pt1 | contig 36082 bp, 28 predicted proteins | sample 4824metaG_FD_192443 | JGI IMG/M metagenome (GOLD analysis project Ga0265319, IMG submission 192443) | Rhizosphere microbial communities from Carex aquatilis grown in University of Washington, Seatle, WA, United States - 4-8-24 metaG | ecosystem: Host-associated > Plants > Roots > Rhizosphere >...
GCCCGTATTTCCTACTCGACGATCCATATGCTTCCGGATGGATTCTTCGCATCGCAGATACCTCAAAATCCGGAAATGATCTTCTGAGCTCCGACGATTTCACTCCCCTCTTTCATAAAGAGATGGCAGGAATACGGGAGAAATTTGATGCCGCATTTCACAAATTACAGCCCGTCGTCGGGCCGACTCTCTACGACGGCGGCGAACTGGTGAAAAGCATCTACGAAATTTTAGGTCAAAAAAAATATTTCGAGATTATGAGCAGGCTGTTTTCGAAGGCATGAAGCAGCACAAAACAAAGCCGACATCTCGAAAAACAAGAATTCGGGATTTTGTTTCGCATTTTTGCACAATTGGCCACTAGTCCCCCCTATTTTTCCACCCTTTCCGCCGACTTTCCCATTATCTGGAAATGGCACGGTACTTGTCTTTCTTTGCCGTGGAGAAAACCATGAAATTCCTGAACCTGCTCGCTTTCCGCGTCTTTTTGATCATCCTCTTTGTTATGCTGGTCGGGACGGCTGTTCTCACAAAGCTCAGCGTCGATCATCAGGCGGAACAGTATTTGCGCGATGCAATCCTCGGGGCAAATCGGATCGGCGATGTCATCAAACGGTCGACGAACTACAGCATGATGCTGAATCGTCAAGAAGACATCCATCAAATTATCAACACCATAGGCAATGAGCCCGGTATAGAAGCCATCCGGATCTACAACAAAAAGGGAGAGATCAGGCTTTCAACCGTTGCCGGAGAAGTCGGAACGTACGTGAACATGAATGCAGAAGCGTGCAACGCATGCCATTCTCCCGGCAAACCGCCTCTTTCCCCTAACCCGCGTGAGCTAAGCCGAATCTTTTCATCCTCCAAGGGATACAGAGTGTTAGGAATGATCGTGCCGATCAAAAACGACTCTACATGTTCGACGGCGGAGTGTCATGCTCATGCCCAATCGCAGACCATTCTCGGAGTCCTCGATGTGATGATGCCGCTGAAAGAGATCGATTCACACCTGGCAAGTTTAAACCGGTCTCAATACTTGAACGCGCTTTTCATGTTTTTCGTGATGACAACATTCGTCGGCATTTTTATTTGGATTGTCGTAAACATTCCTGTGCATAAATTGACTCTCGGCACTCAGGAAATTACGAAGGGAAACTTGGACTATCGGATATCCGCGCGGTCGAACGACGAGATCGGGAGACTCGCAACTTCGTTCAACCAGATGGCCGATGAATTGAAGCGGGCGAGAAACGAGCTAACGCAGTGGGGCCAATCATTGGAAGAGCGTGTCGCGCAGAAGACGGAAGAACTGCGGCGCGCCCATGCCAACATGGTCCAAATGGAAAAAATGGTTTCACTCGGGAAACTTGCTTCCACAGTAGCGCACGAGCTCAACAACCCGCTCGAAGGAGTGCTGACGTATGCCAAACTCCTGAAAAAAATGGTGAAAGAAGGCGTGCAAACACCGGACACGGTGGAAGAAATTCAAAACGAACTTTCGATCATTGCCGATGAGACCGCCCGATGCGGAAACATCGTAAAGAATCTCCTGCTCTTCTCCAAACAGAAGGTCGGTGAATTTGTTGAAACGGATATCCGGACAACGATTGAGCGGTCTTTGAACCTCATCGACCATCATTTGAAAATACACAATATCACGCTGGAAACGGATTTTCAACGAGAGCCGCTCATGCTGTTCTGCGCTTCACAACAAATTGAGCAGGCGCTGCTTGCGATTGAAATCAATGCGATCGAAGCAATGCCCGAAGGGGGAACGCTCAAAGTTGAGGCTCACCATTCCGCTACCCCGGATGCAATTCATATCACCCTCACCGACACGGGTATCGGAATTTCAGACGATGCACTGCCCCACATTTTTGAGCCTTTCTTTACAACAAAGGAGAACGGAAAAGGAACGGGACTCGGTCTCGCCGTCGTGTACGGAATCATCGAACGGCACGGCGGAACCATTAATGTTCAATCGGAGCTTCACGGGGGAACAACGTTTACGATACTGCTGCCCCGTCCAATAACTCAAGCATCGAACAACGCTTCATCCACTTCACTTACCTGACCATGACCATGAACGACAAATCAACGAAACAACACAGCCTCCTTATCGTGGACGATGAACTTGTCGTACGCGATTCACTCTCTAAGTGGTTCAAGCAGGACGGCTACCGCGTCGATGCTGCCGAAGACGCTGCCCATGCGATCAAGAAAATGAGCGACGGCCCATGGAACGTGATACTCCTCGACATTAAAATGCCTGGGATGAGCGGGCTTGAACTTCAGAAACGATTGAGAGAAATCGACCCTGCGATCAGCACGATCATGATCACCGCCTTCGCTTCGGTAGAAAGCGCGGTTCAGGCGTTAAAGGAAGGAGCGTTCGATTACGTCACAAAGCCGGTCGACCCCGACCATCTCTCTCATCTTGTTACCAATGCACTGCGTCAGAAGAAACTCGCAGAAGAGAACGCCCAATTGCATGAACATATTTCCGAAATGGCGCAGGGAGACGAGATCGTCGGCAACAGCCCGCAAATGAAAAAAGTGATCGAACTTGCAAAGACCGTTGCGCAAACCGATACAACAGTAATGATCCGTGGAGAAAGCGGGTCCGGTAAAGAGTTGATCGCCCGCGCGATCCACGTCAACAGCCCGAGGCGCTATTTTCCGATCATCGCGGTGAACTGCGGCGCTGTTCCGGAAACTCTTCTCGAAAGTGAACTTTTTGGGCATGAGAAAGGCGCTTTCACAGGCGCGCAATACCGGCGCAAAGGGAAATTTGAAATGGCCGATGGCGGAACGATTTTTCTCGACGAGATCGGCACCATTTCCCAAAAAATGCAAGTGCAGCTTCTTCGCGTCATCGAGTCCAAACAATTCACGCGTGTCGGCGGAAACGAAGTCATTCACAGCGATTTCAGAATTATCTGCGCAACGAACCGCGACCTTGAAGAAGCGGTGAAAGAAGGAACATTTCGTGAAGATCTCTATTACAGACTTAATGTTTTCGCAGTATTCATTCCGCCGATTCGTGAACGACGGACGGACATCCCGCTCCTTGTTCAGCATTTCCTCAAGAAGTATTCTTCTGTAATGAACAAGCAAATCAGCGAGGTCACGCCCGACACAATGGATTTGCTCGTGCGCTACGATTGGCCGGGCAACGTGCGGGAGCTGGAAAACGTAATCGAGCGTGCGATGGTGCTTGCCAAGCCTCCTACGATTCGACCGGATGACTTACCGTTTCAGCTTGGACTTAATCACCGCGCGCCGGCGGATGATACGATAGCGTCGGTCGAGAAGGCACATATCGAAGCGATGCTTGCGAAGACGGGCTGGAACATCACTCGGGCAGCTGAAATTCTTTCCATTGACCGGGTGACGCTGTATAATAAAATCGCAAAATATGGCCTTATTAAACCGTGACCCATGTCTTCTATCCTCGTTGTTCCGGTACCGCCTTGCGATAACGATTCCGTTAACGCCATCATTTCACCGCTCGAAGCTATTTTCCGGTTCCCGACATCGATCCATGTCGCGGAACCAATAGACCCTTCATTTGCGTTCGATGTGTACCGCAATCAATATAATTCCACCGCATTGATTTCCGCGTTTGTCAAACAATTCAGGGACTTCAAGGGAAAAATTATCGGAGTTACATCTGTAGATCTATTCGTCCCCGTCTTGACATACGTTTTTGGAGAGGCACAGCTCGACGGACCGTTTGCCGTCGTCTCTGCTCACCGCCTCGACGACACACTGTACGGCCTTCCTGCCAATCGCACGCTTGCCACGGAACGCCTTGTGAAAGAAGCGGTCCATGAACTTGGCCATACTTTTGGGCTTCTTCACTGCCGCGATTATCGGTGTGTCATGCACAGTTCAACGGCAGTAGAAGATATCGATGTTAAGGCGGAACACTTTTGCAGTTCCTGCGAAGCATTGCTGAAAATCGGGACCTGAAATAGCGAACAGCCATTTTTCCCAAGCTTCGTTGACTTTCGGACGATTTTTCGATATTATTTGCGACACGCCAATTTCTTTTTTTTGCCGAATTCTCATTGAGAAGTTAAGCCATGAACATATTCTTCAGCGTACTAAAGGAATTCCAGACTCTTCTCCAACGGGGGCGGGGCTGATCAATGGCATGCATTTTCTGTCGAATCATCGCAAAAGAAATTCCGGCTGAATTCCTGTTTGAAAACGACTGCGCAATTGCAATCCTCGATGTCAACCCCATTCACTATGGGCACGCGCTCGTCATCCCGAAAAATCATCATAAAGATTTTCTGGAGGTCCCTGAAAAAGAACTGGCGGGCATCATGCATGCCGTCCACGTCGTTTCGCGCGCTTTGGTGAAGAGCTTTGAACTTAAGGGATTCAACTTTTTTTCGAATAACGGAGCGATTGCAGGACAATCGGTCTTCCATTTTCACATCCATATCACTCCGCGGTACGAAGGCGACAATATCCGGTTTGTGCTGCAATTGAAGCGGTATGAAGGCGATGACATGAAAGATGTCGCCTCAAAAATCCGCGCTGCTATTCTCGAATAATTACTTTTCCCGAAGGAAGCGTGTATGTCTAACTATGTAAAGCTCGTTCCCCCGTTAACCGGACATAAAATTACCGTCAAAGACGGAAAGCTCTCCGTGCCGGACGATCCGGTAATTTGCTTTATCGAAGGGGACGGAACAGGACCCGACATTTGGCGGGCTTCTCAAAAAGTGTTTGATGCTGCAATCGCGAAAGCGTACGGAGGGAAAAAGAAGATCAGTTGGTTTGAGGTATACGCAGGCGAGAAAGCTAACGGGGTATACGGTGAAAATACGTGGCTTCACGACGATACGCTCGAGGCTATCAAAGAATACACAATCGCAATCAAGGGGCCGCTCACGACACCCGTGGGAAAGGGGATTCGATCCATCAATGTTACACTGCGGCAGATGCTCGATTTATATGTATGCCTGCGCCCCGTCCAATATTTCACCGGCGTCCCGTCGCCCGTCAAGCATCCCGAGCTTGTGGACATGGTTATCTTTCGGGAAAACACGGAGGATATCTACGCCGGCATCGAATGGAAAGCCGGAACGCCTGAAGCGCAAAAGGTCATCGCATGGCTTCAAACAGAAATGGGCGTCAAAAAAATACGATTCCCCAAAACTTCGAGCATCGGCATAAAGCCGGTATCGCTGGAAGGGACCGAGCGGCTCGTGCGTGCCGCAATAACATACGCAATCGCGAACAAGAGAAAATCGGTTACGCTTGTCCATAAAGGAAATATCATGAAATTCACCGAGGGTGGATTTCGCGACTGGGGCTACGAACTTGCGAAACGCGAATTCCCGGAGGATGTCGTGTCATGGGAAGATTGCGGCGGAAATCCGCCAGCGGGAAAAATTTTGATTAAGGATGTCATCGCCGATGCATTCCTGCAGCAGATTCTCACTCGTCCCGCCGAGTATGAAGTGATCGCCACGCTGAACTTGAACGGCGATTACATTTCCGACGCACTCGCTGCCCAGGTGGGCGGCATCGGAATTGCCCCCGGCGCAAATATCAATTATCAAAACGGGTTCGCAGTCTTCGAAGCAACCCACGGCACTGCACCGAAATATGCAGGGATGGACAAGGTCAATCCAGGATCTCTTATTCTCAGCGGAGAGATGATGCTTCGGTATTTGGGATGGACCGAGGCCGCGGATCTGATCTTAAAGGGGCTGAACAAGGCGATACAAGCGAAGACGGTAACCTACGACTTTGCGCGGCTCATGGAAGGTGCAAAAGAAGTGAAGTGTTCTGAATTCGGCGAAGCAATCGTGAAGAATATGTAGAAGCCTTCTCAAAAACTCTGAGTAACTTCATTCTGAACAAACAATGCATCATCATTGTCATTCTGAACCCCGCCTTTTTAAGACGGGATGAAGAATCCATGACAATGACACACCTTGAATCTCCAAAGCTTTCCTGTCATGGATGCTTCGCTCCGCTCAGCATGACAATTACGGCTGCTTTCTCCATGGAAACCATTTTTGAGATGGCTTCTAATACAGCATGGCAGGTTCGCGTCCTCTTCCAGGATTGAATTGACCTTCACGTCATTTCTTTGTTTCGGGCGGCCGTATCAATTGTGCGCCGTCGATCTCTTTCAGGGACTTAAAAATTTCCTGATGTCTCTTTAGAAATTGCACCGTTTCTTCTCCGTTCAACGACGCGTCCTTCATGCGAAGCTGGTTCTCTGTAAGCTCATGTTCCAGGACTTTCTTCTTCATCCTTTTGATCGCCCCCTCCGCCCGCTCCGACGTCCTCGTTTCGCTCAGCCGCGCCCCGACTTTATCCCAGCGTGAGCCAAGCTGGTATGGAGTGAATGACAATTCCGAAATAAGTTTTCTGACGGCATCGCTAGAAGCCTTCGGCATAAGCTGGTGAACGTCCACCGTGCCTTTGCTGTCGAACTCATCGATGAGGATCTCGGCCACTTCTTTCGCCTGAGGATGGGAAAATTCCTCCGCACGGATATACGAAAAAATAAACGGGATCATTTCTTCCGGCTCCTCGAATGCAACAAGGAGTAATTCTTTTTCCTCAACCGGTATTTCCTGCTGCGCCGTGACCGCCGTGGCGCTCTTCGTATCTTTGGCGGCTGCCCTTTCACCTCCAACGCGCGGAACCGCAAGGAATCGTTCCGGCACTTTGCGCGTGAATTTTTCCAATTCTGTGATCAAGGCCGATTCATAGAGCTTGTATTTTTCGGCGACGTCTTTAATGAAGAAGCTCTGCTTCAACGGGTCCTTGATCTTTGAGATTGTCTGGACAAGGGCCCGCACTGCTTCCGCCTTCCCTTCCGGCGAATCAAGTTTTCCTTCGCGGCGCAATGTGTTGGCTTTGAAATCAACAAAAGTGACAGCCTTGGAAAGTATCTCCTGAAAACCGTCGGCACCGTTCTTTCTCACGAATGAGTCCGGATCGTCGCCCTGGGGAAGTTCTGCAATCCGAACGTCCAAATTATTCTCGAGAATGAGATCGACGCCTCGAATCATGGCCGAGACACCTGCAGAATCTGCGTCATAAACGAATGTGACGGTCTTCGTGTACCGCGAAATCAACTGAATCTGTTCGACGGTAAGGGCGGTACCGCTCGACGCAACGACATTGCAAATTCCGGATTGAAAAACGGAAATGAGGTCGGCATACCCTTCTACTAAAACGACAGAATCTTTCTCCCGAATCGCTTCTTTCGATTGAGACAATCCATAAAGCACTTTGCTTTTGTGGTAGATGGGTGTTTCAGACGAGTTAATATACTTTCCCATCGTGTCATCATCGTATAATTTTCTCGCTCCGAAGGCAATAACTCTTCCCGTCGTCGAAGAAATTGGGAACATTGCCCGTCCTCGAAAAGCGTCGTAATATCCCCCGTCATCTCGTTTGCGGGCCAATCCCACTTTTTCCAGATACTCCGGCTTTATCCCTTCTTCCCCAGCCTGCTTCACCAGCGCATCCCACGCGCGAAGAGAATATCCAAGACCGAAGGCAACGATCGTCTTATCAGAAAATCCTCTCGATTGAAAATACTTCAGCGCGAACGACCCTTCCTCTGTTTTCATCATATTCCGGTGAAACATTTTCGCGGCGAAAGAACATGCGGAATAGAGCTTTTCGGTCTCACTGGCAGATTGGATCGACTCCTCCGTTCGAACGATGGCTATTCCGGCCCGCTCCGCAAGAATTTCGATCGCTTCAACGTACGTCGCCTTCTCCCATTCCATTACAAATTTGATGACATCCCCGCCGCGGCTGCAGCCGAAACAATAGTACATCCCTTTGTCGGGGCTGACATTAAACGACGGAGTTTTTTCCGAATGGAAAGGGCACAATCCTAGATAACTTTTTCCGCGTTTCTTCAACTTCACGAACGTGCCGATGTATTCGACGATGTCGGTCGCGGCGCGGATTTCCTGAATTTTGTCGTCGGGGATTCTCACACGAAAAATTTAGCCAAAAGAGAGGTGAGAAACAAGGCAGAGGTGAAAGCTCAAAACCGCAATGCGTGAAGAAAGGTCAAAGCTTCTTTTGACTCGGCGTTTTATCCTGCAGTGATGAGCTTTTCTGCTCCCCATTTGTTAAATCGCTCTCCGGTCCGGGAGATTTTGACTCTTCCAAACGGTCTTGCTGGTACAATTTAATTGAAAGGTTCACTCCCCACACGATGGCCCCCAGTGCCGCAAATAATCCAAGGAAGAAAAACAGATTTCCCAGCGGAACTCCCCAATCGAGCATGTCATGGTCGCCGAGAAACGTCGCCCAATCGTGCTTTACATGGTGCCCGCCAAGAAGGGGTAAAATTCTCGTTTCGGCGTCTCTCATATAAATGCTCACATCGACCATGCTCACGCCGGTGAAAAACACCGCGACCGGTGCATTGGCGGATTCTTCATGCCACGCAACCAGAAACCATACAAACGGAACGAGCACCTGCATAATCGAACCGCCGAGAATGTACATAGTTTCTCCGAATATCCTGAAAAAGAAGTGTCCCGCTTCATGGATGTAGAGAATAATGAGATGGGTAAACCACAGAATTGCCGGAAGATGAAATGTCGGTGTCGGTTCGTACAGGTTGAACGGAAGAAGGAACCAGACGTAGAGAAGGATCGCGTAACCACAGAGCCGCAGAACGAGTGTTTGTCGTGCCATCGGAGATTCGGAATGATTGATGTGCCGGCAGAGCTTTAAACATTTCCCTCGGTATTGCGGTTTAGACATCTCGAGGGAAGATCAAAAACGAAAAGTCCCGCTCGGGGCGGGACTTTCGGATCTATTTTGATGAAACCTCGGCGCGCGTCGGCTGAGTTTCGTACACCTTTTTTCGCATCGGCTTCGTTCGCTTGCGCATATACCGTTTTTCGAGCTGTGCCTCGGGCTTTTTCTCGTCTTCTTCGACATCGGGATACTGGTAGATGTCGTACTTGTAGTTTCGGAGAATAATGTTGTTGCCGCTCCTGCCCAGCACATATTGCGGAAGCAGCGGGATCTTCCCGCCTCCGCCCGGCGCGTCAATAACGAAATGCGGAATCGCAAGTCCGGATGTGTGGCCGCGCAGTTTGTCCATGATATTCAGGCCGACACTGACGGGCGTCCGGAAATGGTTCGCGCCCTTCGTGATATCCGCCTGGTACAGGTAGTAGGGACGCACTCTCATCATCAACAGCTTGCGCATTAATTCCAGCATCACATCCGGGTCGTCGTTGACTCCCTTCATCAGAACCGCTTGGTTCCCGACGGGGATGCCGGCATCGGCGAGCATTTCGCATGCACGTTTCGCCTCCGTCGTGCATTCCCACGGATGGTTAAAATGCGTGTTCACATAAATCGGGTGATACTTCTTGAGCATCTTACAGAGCTTCGGCGTGATGCGCTGGGGAAGAACGCACGGCATTTTCGTGCCGAGGCGGATAATCTCGACATGCGGAATCGCCCGGAGCCCGGAAATAATTTTCTCGAGCATCACGTCCGTCAGCATCAGCGGGTCGCCGCCGGAAAGAATGATGTCGCGTACTTCCGGATGCGCGGCAACATAATCGAGACCGGACTGAATAAACTTCATGCTGATTTTACCCGAGTCGCCGACTTTTCTTTTTCGCGTACAAAACCGGCAGTACATCGAACACTGGCTTGTCGTCAAAAACAACACGCGGTCGGGATAACGGTGAGTAATGCTTGGAACCGGGCTGTCTGCTTCTTCGTTGAGCGGGTCCAGCGGAAAATCGTCGGGCACCAACTCCTGGGCATCGGGAATACATTGCAGCCAGATAGGATCGCCCGGATACCGAATAAGGCTGAGATAGTACGGGTTAATGCGGATATGAAAGAGGGTGTTGAGCTTGTCCGCAAGATCCTTGTCAAAATTAAACCGTTCCACCAAATCTTTGCCGCTGTCAACACTCGCCCGCAACATTTCCTGCCAGAGTTCCATATAGAGATTTACCTGATGTGGTTATAGATATTTTCCGTAGATGATGAGATCATCGCCGGGCTTATAATAATCTTTGATGCATGCCCTTCGCTCAAAGCCTTTGCGTTCATAAAACATGCATGTCTTTTCATACTTTGGCGTCGATGAAGTTTCGGCGATCAACAACCGGCCGCCTTGCGCGCGAAGATGTCCCTCGACAAACTGGAGAAGTTCAGAACCGACTCCTGTTCCGTGAACTGCCGGCGAAACTGCAATCCAGTACAAATCGTACGTTCCCTGCGTTGACGGTGTCGGACCGATACACACATAGCCGGCCACTCTCTGTTCACTGTCGACGTAAGAGAATATTTCATAGTCTTTCTGATGTTCGTCTTCGAGATAAATCTGGATCAGCTCAATCGCGACATCGATTTCTTCTTCGCTGAAAACATCCGTCGCTCGTAAAAGATTTTCTATCGGCTCTTGATCCTCTCGCTGGAGGGAACGGATGCTCATTGCTGTACTGAAAAATGTAATACGGCGCGTCTACGGGTTTCGCTTCAGCGCATATTCGACGATCTTCCCGATCACTTCGTTAAATGAATACCCGTACGTCGTCGTTGAACGGATAAATCCGGCATCGTCCGAAATATCGGGGTTGGGATTGACTTCAAGGACGTACGGCTTGTTGTTTTTCGTCAGCCGAAAATCAATGCGGGCATAATCCCTGCATCCCATAATGTTGAACGACTGCAGCGCAAGATCTTTGATGCGGGCTTCGACAGTCGGCGGCAGGTCGGCCGGACACACGCCTTTTGTTCCCTCGAACTCTATTGACCCATTGAGCCACTTTGCATCATAGGTAACGATTTTTGGGTAGCCGGAGGGAAGCCCGGAAAAGTCTATTTCAGAAATCGGAAGAACCGTCGGCTTCCCGTTCCCGAGAACGGCGACATTCAATTCACGCCCTTCAATATATTCTTCAACAATTGCCGGCTGGTCGTACTGCTGAAAAATGTACCGGACTCGTTTCTTCAACGCGGTCAGAGAATCGACAACCGAATCGTTGTCGATCCCAACGCTGGCGTCTTCTTTAGCGGGTTTCACGATGAGCGGGAATGCCAGGTCGAAATCATCGGCGATGATTTCGTTCATTTGCTTGCAGACAATAAACTTTGCCGTCGGGATGCCGTGGAATGAAAGTATCTCTTTCGTCCGGGCTTTATTCAAACACGTTCCCAACGTAACAGTCGGAGAACCTGTGTAGGGGATCTCCAGAATTTCATAAATGCCCGCGACATGCATCTCATGAATCGACTGATCGCCCAAAGACTCGACCAGATTGAAAATAAGGTCCGGCTTTTCGGTTTTCAAAAATTCCAGCAGTTTTTCAATATTGTTGGACATGTTGAAAATCGATGTCTGGTACCCAAGCTCGGTAAGGGCAGCTTGAATTTGCTCTCTTTCTTCAACGACGCCTACTTCGGACATGTCCAGCAACCCGTTCGCACGTGCGGTGGCAAGCGCAGCCCCTTCCTGAATCATTCCTGACTCAGAAATAAACTTTCTCCCCTTCGACGTCTGGATTGTCGGTTGGTTGAAAATAACCGAAACATGTAGCTTCTTTCTCATACTAGAGCTCCGTATTTGTGAAATAAGCTTGCCTGCATCTTATTCATTTTCAACGAGTTGGGGAACATCAGAGCAGCCTGTACCGTTTACAAGCTTCGTCCAACACACGATTTAACATTTTGTCGTACGACATACCCGCGGCGCGGGCAGCCTTCGGATAACATGAATTATCTTCCGGCTTCGGGAGAATACCGGGAAGAGGATTGATTTCAATGATGTTAGGAACTCCGTCTTTATCGAGACGTACATCGATGCGCGACCAGTCACGACATCTCAAAACTTTATAGGCCTCTTTGCAAAGTTTTACGATGGAAGCGTTGAGGGATGGAGTCGCTTGGGCAGGGCATTCGAAGATATTAAGCGGATTTGACGATTGATCCCAAATCCATTTGGCCTCGAATGAATAGATCGGATTAACACCTTCGGGCAAAGAATCGAATTTGATCTCGACAATCGGCAGTACCTGAACGTCATCTCCGTTGCCGAGCATCGCTACCGTGAATTCACGCCCGGACAGGAACTCTTCAACGATAACCGGCTCGTTGTACGTCGACAGCACGTTTTCAACCTGAGCTTGCAATTCACTGAGTGTCCGAACGAGCGAAGCGTCGAAGATCCCTTTGCTCGACCCTTCGTTCAGCGGCTTTACCATACAAGGAAATTCTGTCCGCAGTGTTGAAAGGTCGGTAAGGGAATATATAACGGAAAATTTTGCGGTAGGAATCTTATAGTAGGAAAGAATTTCTTTCGCCCGGGACTTGTCCAGACAAACCGCGAGGGTGAGTGCGTCGGAGCCGGAGTAAGGAATGTTCAGCATCTCAAGCATCGCCGGAATTTGTGCCTCGCGCGAGACACCGTACTGCCCCTCGGCAATATTGAAGACAATCTCCGGACGTCGGCTGCGAAGTTTTGCGAAAGCATCTTCATCAGCTTCGATCATCGTGACGGAGTGGCGGAGAGCAAGTGCATCGCGGACAGCTGTCACAGTTTCAACCGTGTCCCACTCCGCGTACATATCAGCGCTTGTTGTCTTCTCTAGTATTTGCGTGCTGACATCAGTGATGTGCTGACTCGAAGGGTCGACGCCGCCGTCGGCGACATCTGATTCTTCCTTCTTCATGTTGTAGACGAGAGCTACTTCCATTCAGGGGAGTACCAAAAAATTCTTTCGATACCTTTCATGCTAGTGGCTGATGCGTTAGCTTTGTTCTTCGTCCAACTCCTGATACAAATATAATGTTTTTAGACACGTTGTCAAGAAGAAAGTGGCTTTTTCCTTAGGAATCGCAGTCGTGGTTGTCAGAGTGGCAGAGTCTTTGCCGGAAGGTTCCATCGTCGGAAATAGAAACGCTGTACGGATTTTTTTTTAGATACTCTGGAAAAATATTTCGAAGAAATTATTTCTGATGGAAGATATTTGGGTCGGGCCGCTAACCGATGCGAACATACGAAAGCAATTCCTTATAAACGAGTTCGAATCGTCTCCGTACTCCCGCATGATGAGCCAATCGTAAATGAGGATCGCGAGCAACAAGGTCAAACGCTTCCTGCCGTGCCTGAATAAGAATTTCTTTGTCATGAACAATATCGGCAACCTGGAACGACGGCAAGCCGCTTTGACGCGTTCCAAAATAATCCCCCGCACCGCGCAACTCTAAATCGACTTCGGCAATTTCGAATCCGTTGTTCGTTTGCACCATAGTCTCAAGCCGTTTCGAGAAATCTAAGATTTGTTTTTGTGCTTCAGCGCGATTCGCGGCAAGCTGGGTTTTTCGCTTTATCATAAGGTCGTCGGTGAGCAGGATACAATACGACTGCTCCGCTCCGCGGCCGACTCTTCCACGCAACTGATGAAGCTGAGAAAGTCCAAAACGCTCCGAATTTTCAACGATCATGATTGTCGCATTGGGAATATCAATACCGACTTCTATAACGGTCGTTGCAACCAGAATATCGATCTCTTTCGATTTGAACTTGCTCATTAGAGCGTCCTTCTCTTCCGATGCCAATCTTCCGTGAAGCAAACCAAGCCTGAATTCGGAGAATTCACCTTCGCTCAATTTCTTAAACTCGACCATTGCGGCCTTGAGGTCGATCTTTTCCGACTCCTCAATGAGAGGATAGACGATGTATGCCTGCCGCCCGCGGAGTATTTCGTCCTTCACAAAGCTGTACACTTTCTTCTTTTCTTTTTCCGTTCGGCGTGCTGTTTTTACAGGCCTGCGATTCTTTGGAAGTTCATCGATCACTGAAATATCGAGGTCGCCGTACAACGTCAGTGACAGCGTCCGTGGAATCGGGGTTGCTGTCATGACAAGAACGTCGGGATTTTCTTTTCCTTTCCCGCGAAGAAGCGCGCGCTGCGCGACGCCAAAGCGATGCTGTTCGTCTATGACAACGAGACCTAGATCAGCAAAATCAACTTTTTCTTGAATGAGCGCGTGCGTACCGATCACAATATTCGCCGAGCCGCGGCGAATGTCTTCCAGAATATCTTCGCGCAGCTTTTTCTTTTGCCCGCCGATGAGAAGACGGACCCGAACCGGCAAATCTCCCAAAAAGCTTTTCAAAGTAAAAAAATGCTGCTCTGCCAAAATCTCAGTAGGCGCCATCAATGCGCATTGGAATCTATTTTCTACGGCAATGAGCATGGCAAACAAAGCCACGATAGTTTTGCCGCTGCCGACGTCCCCCTGTAACAGCCGGTTCATCGGCACCGATTGGCTCATGTCTCCTGTGATCTCATTAATGACACGTCGCTGGGCGCCCGTTAAATCAAACGACAGGGTTGAAAGAAGGCGTCGTGCTAATTCGCTCTTCACGTTGAATGAGATGCCTTTCAACTCTCCTTTGATTTCCCGCCGGCGGTACGCCATGAGGAGCTGGAAGAAGAACAGCTCATCGAACTTCAGCCGGTTGAGCGCCGCGTCCCTTTCTACGTACGTTTTCGGAAAATGGATCCTTTTTAACGCCGAATGAATCTCAAGAAGATGATGGCGCAGAAGTGTCTCTTCTGGCAAATGTTCAACGAGGGTTTCAAGATTGCTCTCGAGGGCATTCTTGATGATTCTTCTGAAACCCCGATTATCCAACCCAACCTGGCGTAACTCTTCGCTTGACCGGTACACTGGAATGATCGCGCCGGTGTGGAGAAGTGAATTCCAGTCTGTCGCATCGTCGTCGTCGTTCGTCTTTAACCTGTCGAACTCCGGGTGGATAAACTGCGGCCGGTTTAATTTATCGAGTTCCGGCACCGAGGAAACAGCGAGCACTTCGCCGACCCGAAACGCTTTTTCGTACCACTGAACACCTGCAAAAAAGATACACGTGAGATATCCCGTTTCATCGTTCAATGTAAGAAGAAACATCCGTTTCCCGCGTCTCGTCCTTCTTGTCTCCTGACGGAAAACAGTGCCGATCACCGTAACTTCATTCCCGGCTTCAACGAATTTCGGAAGAGCTTTGATTGAAATAATTCGCGAGCGGTCGAGGTAGTCGCGGGGAATATAATAGAGAAGTTTCGAAACCGAATCGATGCCGACTTCGCGCAATGCAGCGGCTCGTTTCGGACCGATTCCTTTGACGTATTGAAGTGTGTCGTTTGTATGAAGGTTCAAAGAAATACAGAAGTGGTAAACACTAATTCAGAATTGAGACATCTGAAAAATCGTCTCTCGCTAGGCCGCCAAGGCGCAAGGATTCTATTTTTAAATCATTTTGCGACTCTGCGTCTGGCAAAGCCATCTTCCAAAGGAATCCCTTTGGAACCCTCGGGATTTGCGTGAGTCACACTTTTGGAATTATTCATCCCGAGGCAATTAACGCTATAGTGAAGCGGGTTCTTTGCGCATGCCGTAATGAGTAGAGGTCCTGTTTCCGTCCGGGTGACGATCCCACTCAGTTCACATTGCACAACAGTCAATGATCCAGAATGAAGCGAAGAGTCTCCAGCGCGCGGGAAAAAATCAAAAATGCCGAAGAGGGATTTCATGGCAGATCATGACGATTCGCCCTTCACCTCCCGCGTCATGAGGTCTTCGGTGGCAAGATGAGGGTTCTTCCCTTCAAAGAGAATTTTGTGAACCTCGGAAAAAATCGCCATCTCGACGGAATTTTGTTTTGCAAGGTCAACCGACGACCGGCACGTTGCAACGCCTTCAGCAACCATGACCATTTCTTTCAACACGTCGTCCAATCGTCTTCCCTTCCCCACTTGTTCTCCAACATAGCGATTGCGGCTATGCTTGCTCATACACGTAACAATTAAGTCGCCGACGCCGGTCAATCCTGCGAACGTTCGCGGCAGCGCTCCCATCTTCACGCCAAGCCGTGTCATCTCGGCAATTCCGCGGGTCATGATTGCGGCTTTCGTGTTGTCGCCGAACCCGGCGCCATCGACCACTCCTGCACCAACAGCGATGACATTTTTGAGAGCGCCGCCAAGCTCAACGCCGCGAATATCGTCGTTCACGTACACGCGAAAATAAGGGGTGCTGAATGCAGCCGCAACGATCTTCGCTGTTCTCATATTGAACGACGCCGATACGACCGCCGTCGGCATTCGCTGGCTCACCTCTTCGGCGTGGCTGGGACCGGAAAGAATGGCAAGGTTCCCTTTTTTCTCATGCTCAAATACGTCCAACATGACTTCCGACATCGTCATGAGAGAATGATTTTCAATCCCCTTTGCGACGTTGACGATAATTGTTTGCGATAGCTCGTGATGTGCAATTTGCTGGATAACGGAGCGAAGAAACTGAGAAGGTACTGCAGACACGATGATATCTTTCTTGTACGCAGCTTCCTGAATATCCGTGAGAATAGATATCCGTTTCGGAATTTTTATTCCCGGAAGAAATGCAGGGTTTTCCCGCGCCTCCTCCATGAGAGCCGCTTGTTCGGAGCGGTACGTCCACAACGAAACATCGTGATTCTTTTCGGAAAGTAGAATTGCAAGAGTCGTTCCCCAGCTTCCGGCTCCTAGGACGGCAACGCGCATGGCGGACCTGCTTGATTGAGGAATACTACAATAACAAACCTGTTACTTGCGGGGTGATCCCCGAAAGTTCGTCAGCTTATTCTCAGTCCCTCTCATGAGCCGCTTGATGTTTTCTCGATGGGTGTAGATGAGGAGAAGGGATGTTCCGATCGCAAAAAAGATCAACGTGTGATATCCTTGGATGTTGACTTTGAAAAGATTTTCGCGAAAAAACATTGTCAATGGGAAAGCAACTGCCCCTGCAATCGAGCCGAGAGAAACATAACGAGAGCTGGAAAAAACAGCGGCAAAAATCACCACGGCCACGGCGAACTCTACCGGAGCCAATGCCAACAGCATCCCCGCTCCCGTGGCCACGCCTTTGCCCCCTCTGAAACCGGCAAAGAGCGTCCAGACATGACCAAGAATTGCCGCTATGCCGCATATGATCTGAACAACGGTAAAGTCTTCAAACGGAGTCCTGTTTTGAAACGGCAGCGACGGGTCCCAGAACAGACGTGCTACAAACATCGTTGCAATCACCCCTTTGAAAAGGTCAAACAGGATGACGGCCAAGCCAATCTTCCATCCAAGCACACGCATAACGTTGGTGCCGCCCGCATTTCCGCTGCCATGCTGGCGTATATCCAATCCGCGCGAAATTTTCGACGCTATAATGCTCGTCGGAATTGAACCAACGATATAACTCAACAGAATAACGATGGCGAGATTAACCATTGTTCATCCTATGAATGAGTGGGGGTAATGGCTTCCTTCCCTACTAAAGTAAAAAATCACATGATGAAAATCAAGGCGAGGGTCAACGTTGGCTGCGGAGGATGATCTTTTTCGTGCTGATTGCGCGGTCTATGGCCAATATACCGTTAATATGGTCAATTTCGTGCTGCAGCAATCCGGAGAGCCCATTTGCCGGCCTTAACTTTCTTGTAGTACGCGTTTCTCGTCCCTGTAGGAAATTTCCCACCTATGTCCTCTCGCGGTTCGCGACGTTTCTGAAAACCGGTCACAAATTGTGACCGGTTCGTCTCTCCATTCGAGGTCGCGACTTATGACTTCAGAGAGGTCCATTCTGGTTTTGTAACTCGAAAGAGAAAATCGGGCGGAAAGCGATGTACGTTGCGTTTCACGGCCTGGTTCAACACTTTCGATGATACACCTTGTAGGCTGGCGAGATCAGTATCGAGAATGACCTTCTCGCCGCGGAAAGTGAAGATGATCGAATCAGTGAATTGACGGTAATAGTTGCTTGCGTCTTTTCTCCATAAGTTCCCCCATGTTCATTGACAATGTCAATCTAGAATGATTGACATTGTCTACAATAAACTTTGGTAGGACAAACATTCCTGTTTGTCATTCATAACATTCAATAATGATTTTCCCTTTGTCAACCAGAATGGTTGACCTACACAACAAATTTATTGTTGCAGTACCACCCGACATAATTCTCCGGTTCTTCCGTTAATCCTTTTTTCACAGGATTACTATACATATACATTAATTTCGCGTCGAATTCGTTGCCGTCCCGGATAATTCTGTCGTACGATTCATGCTGCCAAATCTTGCCTTCGGTTTTCCGATACGAATTAATCTTATGAGCCGATACTCCTTTAATGGCGCGCATAATGCGGGTCAAACTTATCCCTTCTTTTGGTCGAATAAGAAGATGGACGTGATCCGGCATCACGACAGCAGCATAACAATGGTAAAATTTTCCATCTCCCTCTTTGATATGTTCAAGAACAATGCGTTGCTCATCGGTGTTCAGAGTTTCTGCATTGAGACAGAAGGTCACAAAATAGATGGAACCCTCGAGTGCCCAATGAGGCAGATGACGTCGCGTGATTTTGAGTTCATCGTTCATCCTACCCCCGTTTTGAATGAATAAATTTGTTGTAGGATAGGCATTCTGCCTGTCCATCAAGAAATTACCCGCTCCTCTCCGTTAATGATACATCCCTTCCTGCCGATAAGAAAGATATTCTTGCCTGTCATTAACAATGACCATCAGGATGACTGACCTACCCAATCATGCAAGGAACAGTGGGACACACATTTCTGACTGTCCATGTAGACTTTCCTCAGTCGACCTTGACCTTGAAGGCAATAGAGAATAGAGCGATTCTTGAAACTGTTTTTTGGGGGGGATGTTTCCGGAGTCAGCGTAAAACATTGAATATTCTTCCCTGAATGACTTCTCAGTCTTACGTGTTCAATATAGCAATATGCTGCATAGATTTACAAAGAATTCTCCCTCGTTCAAAATTTAAAAGGTGTATGGTGAGGGGAGGCAATTTGGCAAATGTTGTCAGTGGGACAGTCCACCATTACTGTTGGCGAACCGCCTGTCAAATAGGACAGACAAGTTCGAAAGGAATGGTTTCGCCAATTGTCTGACCTACCAATACACTGAAATTGGCCCCGAATGAAAATCCGTCGCTTACTTTAATCCTTGAATCGCTTAACCAGCACATTTGCAAAATCCAAGTCGTCCGGTGTCGTAATCTTAATATTGTCAAAGCTTCCTTCCACGATTGCCGGACGGATACCCAGCCGCTCGATGAGAGAGGCGTCGTCCGTTGCCTCGACGTGTTCGCGTCCGGCTTTTTCGTATGCGTCGAGAAGCAATTGCCTGGTGAACGTCTGAGGGGTCTGTGCCGACCACAGCACAGAACGGTCAAGGGTTCGTTCAAACCGCCCTTCGTCATTCCCGACCTTCACCGTGTCTTTGACACGCACTGCAACGACCGCGGCTGAGTGCACCTTTGCCTTTTCGATCGACTCAAGAATTACTTTCTGTTGGATGAACGGCCTCACGGCGTCATGAACGATGACAATCTCTGTCCGCGGGTCGATACGGCTCAACGCATTGCTGACGGAGTCCTGCCTCCGCTTGCCGCCTTCAACAATTTTCGCCGCTTTGGAAAGATTGAACTCGCCGACAAGGAATTCGACCTGCTGTCTGGTCGTTGGCTGGACGGCAATTATTATTTCGTTGACGGCTCCGCACATCTGAAACCGTTCGAGCGTATGGATAATGATCGGTTTCCCTTGCAGCAATAAGAACTGCTTGCTAACTGCTGTTCCCATACGTTCTCCGGCTCCGGCAGCCGGAATAATAACACTAGTAAACATACACACTCACTTTCCGACAGCGGGAATGACCGACCTGCCAAAATATTCTATCACGAAATTAAACCGTGGAAAAACTTTAGGGAGACGCATAATGCTGAACACCATCACGCCGATGGCCATGCGGTCTATCCACGACGAAAGAGGCCAGCCAAAATGGATGGTGAAGCTTTTATTGGGCAGCTCATAATCCAGCGCATATAAAATCTCGACCATGCTGTCGTATAACGTCTGCCCCCGGTTTGCAAACCGGTAATGATTCGGCGCAAGTTTTTCAGGAATTCCCTGACGCGGTGAATAGAAGCTGACGTAAACGGACGTTGCCAATTTTTCTTCGACGCTCGTTTCCTGCGGCCGGCGGAAATATACGTCAACGTGATCCGCTTCACTCTCCGCAATGGAAAAAATCATACTCATCGGAACGTCTGTTTGCTTGATCTGTTTGATCTCGGGAGCTCGTTTCTTCGCCACCCGCAAGCCGATGAATAGGAAGGTCGCCGTCACGGTCCCCCATGTCAACGTCCCGTACGGTTTTTCATACGCAAGATAAAGGAAACAACTCAACAGTATGATGAACAAAACGAGCGTGCCCAACCGCGATGTGTTATAGCCGCCCACAGCCTTTGTCCCTTGAAAATACCTGTAGATGAGCAGGCTCCCCATATTGATCGTGAAGCTTGCAAGGAGGCCGACGGCATACATCTCTGCAAGAGTTTTCTGGCTGCCATTAGTGATAAAAACAATGAACGTAAAAAATAATCCGCTGCAGATGTGAATCCGGTACAGCGACTGCCGACGGTTTGTTTTAATGATCCACGAGAATCCATACCTGTGGGCGACACGCTCCATCAATTCGCTCGACGCAACGTACGCCGTGTTGACGGCCATCATCAGCAAGACACTCGCAAGGATGCCGACGATGTAACCGAACGGAATGCCGCCGACCATTTTTGCAAAATGTGCTATCAGATCGGTTTCGTGCGCTGAAACATCAATGTTGGAAGAAAGAACGATCATCGAAAGAAGCGGCGTAAAAATACCGATCGTCACGCCGAGAAAGATATACGCTTTCCGGATATCATGCCACGACTTTACAAGCCCTGCCGTCTGTACAACGGATTCGATTCCGGAATAGGCCAGAATACAGCTTGAGATGCTGACGATGATTATAAAGTAGGTGGCAAACCAGCTCCCTTCGTCGAACCGCTGTGCGGCGCTGGCGAAGGTCTGCCCGATCCGTTCCATGTTGTGGGCATCGGCATGAAGAGCACCGGCAGACAGAAGATTGATAAGTATGATAGCCGCTACGACAAAAATACCGAAAGTGAATTTTGCATTTTCCTTAATGCCGATAATATTCAATCCGGCAACAAACCAGATGAGGACAAGTTCAAGCAAGAACTTTCCTGCGGCCGAAATCGGGAAAAAGGCCATGCCGTTTTCTATCGCGCTGACAGTCGAAATGCTCGCGGTCAAAACATAATCGACAAGGATCGATGCGACGGCAACAAAGGAAACCGTAGGGCCGAGCACAAGATATGAGAACGAATAGACGCCGCCGCCCCGCACTCCGTGCAATTCAAGGATTTCCGCAATCTCCACCATGCGAGTCGAGAGTATTCGCATGAGAATCGATGTGACTGCCAGATAGACAATAGCGTGGTAAGCAATAACGCGGAAGGCTTCGCTCGGTGCATAGAAAATCGACGTCAACTCGTCCATCAACGTAATAATTGCGATGGAGAGCCATGTCAGCCACCAGCGCCCGTTGGAAAAATAAGCAAGAAGATCCTTTCTGGTGAAAAGGTATGCGAACACACCAACGAGAACAATGTTGATGGCCGCAGAAACGATGAACCGCTCCGTAAACATACGACGATGAATTGTAAATTAGAATTGTCTCAAAGAATCAACATGGCATCGCCGTAACTGTAAAATCTATACCCTTTCTTGATCGCAAGCTTGTAGGCTCGCATCACGAAGTCGTGGTCGGCGAACGCCGCCGTCAGCATCAGCAGCGTAGATTCCGGCATATGAAAATTGGTGATGAGCTTGTCGGCAATTTTAAAATCGTACGGAGGGAAAATGAATTTATCCGTCCAGCCCCTGCTGGCTTTAAGGTGGCCGTCGGTTGTTACGCTCGACTCAAGCGCCCTGCACGTGCTTGTACCGCACACGAACACGTTGCCCCGGTTATCGATGACCCGGTTGACAACGTTTGCGGCCTGGTCATTGACCTCGAAATATTCCGAGTCCATTTTATGTTTCGTCAGATCCTCGACCTCGACAGTCCGAAACGTCCCCAATCCGATATGGAGAAGAACAGAAACTACTTTTACGCCCTTTCGTTCCAATTTTTTAAGAAGCGGTTTCGTAAAATGAAGTCCCGCGGTCGGAGCTGCTACCGCACCGATAGTCTTCGCATAGACCGTTTGGTATGCATCCTTGTCCTTTTCAGTCGGATCCCGTTTAATGTACGCCGGCAGCGGCGTCTTTCCGATTTTCTCTATGAGCTTGAAAAAATCGCCTTCGTAGTTGAAGCGCACTGTCCGTCCGCGCGAGGTTGTATTGTCGATCACCTCACACGAGAGATTGCCGTTGTCGAAATAGATTTTGTTCCCGATACGTACTTTTCGCGCAGGGTCCACTATGACATCCCAGATGTTATCCGTTGCGTTCAATTGGCGAAGAAGAAAAACTTCGATCTTAGCGTTGGTTTTTTCTTTGCGGCCGTACAGGCGCGCTTGGAAAACCTTCGTCTCGTTGACCACAAGGCAGTCCCCCTTTTTGAAATAATCGACAATATCGCGAAAATGTTCTTCGCTGATATTTTCATCGTTGCGGTTCAATACCATGAGCCTCGAACGGTCGCGTGGCGAAACAGGATGTTTTGCAATAAGGTTTCGCGGTAAAGGGTATTTGAAATCCGAGAGTTTCATCGCGCTGCTGTTTCTTTCTGGGGAAACATTCCCTTTGGTGGAACATACGCTCTTACGGGAGCGAGTGGATTATTGTTCAGTGATCAGTATTCAGTAAACAGTAATCAGGATCAGAGAATATTCGTGGTATCTCCATACTGACTACTGCTTACTGTTTACTGTTCACTGCCTACCGATTACTTCTTCTTCGACTTCGTTGCCGTTTTCTTGGCGCTTGATGCCGGTGCGTCTTTCAATGCGGCACGCGCAGCAGCGAGCCGGGCAATGGGCACGCGGAACGGCGAGCAGCTCACGTAATTCTGGTTGATCTCATGACAGAATTCTACGCTCGACGGTTCGCCGCCGTGTTCACCGCAAATCCCGACTTTCAGGTCGGAACGTACTGAACGGCCTTTTTCGATGGCCATTTTCATCAACGCTCCAACGCCGACACGGTCTAATACTTCAAACGGGTCTTTCGGAAGAATTTCCATTTCCACGTAAGGAATAAGGAACTTGGCTGCATCGTCACGGCTGACGCCGAGCGTTGTTTGCGTTAGGTCGTTCGTTCCAAAGCTGAAGAACTCTGCAACCGTCGCAATTTCGTCCGCTGTGATAGCGCCCCGCGGGATCTCGATCATCGTCCCGACAAGGTACTTGAACTTCACTCCTTTTTCCTTCATCACTTCGCCCGCAACCCGGCGAACAATTTTCTCCTGGTTCTCTAGCTCTTTCACGTTGCCGACAAGCGGAATCATTACCTCCGGCTCAACCTTGATCCCTTTCGCCTGAATGTTCGCCGCGGCTTCGAAAATTGCCCGCGACTGCATTTCAGTGATTTCCGGATAGATAATGCCCAAACGGCATCCGCGTAAACCCAGCATCGGGTTGAATTCGTGCAGGCCTTCAACGCGCTGATGCACTTTATCATAACTGATGCCGATCTCGGCGGCTAATTGACGCTGAGCAGCTTCATCGTGCGGAACGAATTCGTGGAGCGGCGGATCGATCGTCCTGATAGTAACCGGCAGGCCGTTCATCGCTTCGAAAATTCCTTCGAAGTCCGTCCGTTGCAGCGGAAGAAGCTTCGCGAGCGCGGCTTTGCGCGCTTCCACCGTATCCGCCAGAATCATTTCGCGCATCGGACCAATCTTGCCTTCGCCGAAAAACATGTGTTCGGTCCTGCACAATCCGATTCCTTCAGCGCCAAATGCAACGGCGTTGAGCGCCTGGTCGGGTTGATCTGCATTCGTCCGGATTTTAAGGCGGCGGTATTTATCCGCCCATGACATGATTTTTGCATACTGCTGGTACACCGGAGCTTCCTTAGGTGCAAGCGTTTTGCTGACCAGCACCTGCAGCACTTCGGACGGCTTCGTCGCCACCTTTCCTTCGATGACTTCACCCGTTGTCCCGTCCAATGAAATCCAATCGCCTTCTTTAATCACCTTGCCCTTAACCTTCATTGTATGGGTCGAGTAATCAATATCGAGCGACGCACAACCCGCAACGCAGACTTTTCCCATCTGACGTGCAACGAGTGCGGCGTGCGATGTCATGCCTCCGCGCGCGGTAAGAATTCCTTCCGCCGCATCCATGCCTTTGATGTCTTCGGGGGAAGTCTCAATGCGCGTAAGAATCACAAGCTCGCCCTTCTTCTTCCATGCCTCGGCATCGGGTGCATTGAACACCACGCGGCCTGTCGCAGCACCCGGTCCTGCATTCAATCCCTTCGCAAGAAGCCGGCCGCTCTTCACCGCAGCCTCTTTTTCTTTCAGGTCGAAAACGGGGCGAAGCAGCTGATTCAACTGATCGGGCTCGATTCTCTTCAGCGCTTCTTTGTCCGAGATCAATTTCTCGTCGACCATGTCGACGGCGATCTTGATGGCGGCAAAGGCTGTCCGCTTTCCTATGCGGCACTGAAGCATGAACAATTTGCCCTGCTGGATTGTGAACTCGATGTCGTTCATATCCCGATAATGTTTCTCAAGCGTTTTGCGAATTTTATCGAGCTGATTGTAAATTTTCGGGTTGTCTTTTGCGAGTTGAGAGATAGGAAGCGGCGTGCGTGTGCCGGCCACAACATCCTCACCCTGCGCATTCATCAGGTATTCGCCGTAGAAGACATTCTCGCCGGTTGCCGCGTCGCGTGTGAACGCTACACCGGTTCCGGAATCGTCCCCCATATTGCCGAACACCATGGACTGAACGTTGACCGCCGTTCCCCACGATTCTGGGATGTCGTACATTTTCCGGTAGGCATTCGCACGGTCGTTGTTCCACGAACCGAATACTGCCCCGATCGCGCCCCACAGCTGCGCCATCGGTTCTTGCGGAAAATCATTTCCCGTTTTTTCTTTGATCGCCTGCTTGAATTGTGCGACAAGGTCTTTTAAATCGTCCGCCGTGAGCTCCGTATCGAGATGAACTCCCTTCAACTTCTTTTTTCCTTCGATAATTGCTTCGAACGGATCGATTTCGTCTTTGTGGACCGGCTTCAAGCCAAGCACAACATCGCCGTACATCTGAACAAAACGACGGTAGGAATCGTACACAAAGCGCGGGTTATTCGTCTTCTTTACCAACCCTTCGGCAACCTTGTCGTTGAGCCCCAGGTTGAGGATCGTGTCCATCATTCCAGGCATCGATGCACGGGCGCCCGATCGAACCGAAACCAGCAGTGGATTCTTCAGATCGCCGAATTTCGCACCCATTGCCTTCTCCACCTTGCCGATCGACTTTTTCACGTCAGCCGCGAGAGATTTCGGGTATGTCTTTTTATTCGCGTAGTAGTAGGTACAGACTTCTGTTGAAATTGAAAAACCCGCCGGCACCGGCAAACCGATGTTGGTCATCTCCGCAAGGTTTGCACCTTTGCCGCCGAGAAGGTTTTTCATTTCTGCTTTTCCTTCGGCTTTTCCGTTTCCGAAGTAATATACAAATTTAGCCATCGTTGTAATTTTTCCTTCTTATTTTATTGTGTGTTGTATGTCTTAGTGATTGGTTGATATACCATGTGAATTAAGAGTGTCCTTCATGCTTGTTGATTTCTTCTAAAAAAGCTCGTCCGATTTTTTCCGATAACGGGTTGGACGTGTCTTTCATTCGCTCCGGATGCCATTGCACCGCCAAAAGGAATGGAGCCTCATTTCTATCGGCCCATTCCATCCCCTCAATCACGCCGTCATCGGACCGGGCGCTCACAGCCAACCCCTTGCCTACGCGCTCGACCCCTTGATGGTGGAACGAATTGACTTCGCCCGATTTTTTCCCGATGATTGCGGCGAGCATCGTTTGCTCTTGAACAGTAATTGTATGGCGGTTTTCTTTTCCACCTTCGTCATGGTGACGCGAATAGCCGCTGGATGCTAGATCAAGATACAACGTACCTCCACAGCACACGTTGAGCACTTGCATTCCGCGGCAGATACCGAGCACCGGCATCTTGCGAGCTAAAGCCTTTTCGATGACAATAAATTCAAAATTATCGCGACGTTCGTCAACATCATTTGTTTGTGCTGCGCCATCAATTTTTCCGAAAGCCTTCGGGTGAATATCACCTCCTCCTGTTAGCAGCAAACCATCGCATTGTTCAACTTCGTCCGGTTGATTCATCTCGCATCCTAATTCGTGAAACTCAATCGCCGGATTGAACCGCAACAGCCAGCCTTTATAGCTATGAAATTTCTCTTCCTTCGAGGTATTCTTTGTGATTCCGATCTTCATCAATTAATTCTCTTGCCGAGCACGGAGTTAATAAGTTCTGTCCATTCAACTTCTTGATGAATAACGACGTCGAGTTCAAGATAGAAAAGCGGATACTTTTCGGAAAAATCAAAAGCAGACAACCGCGCCAAATCTTTCTCCGTTGTAATTATATACTCGGCCTCTAATTTCTCCTGCTCCGCAACGACCCGCCGGATATCAGAATCGGAATACGGATGATGATCTTCGAATGAAATCATCGAACTTACGTTAACGCCGAGATCCTTTAAACTCTCTTTAAAACTTTCCGGCTGTCCGATTCCGCAAAAAGCAACAGCGCGCTTTCCCTTGATGCTGTTCAAATCTACGCTGAACCTTGTCCTCGCCCGTCGAAACGCTGCCACGGCATAAGAACTGGAAAAAATTTGCGCCGCAGAGTGCAGTCGGATTTGCGCCTTAATGTTTTCAACGTCCGTATCCCGCTTTACCTTGGTAATAAGGATTGCATCTGCCCGCTTCAAAGAACTCAATGCATCCCTCCGGTAGCCTGCCGGAAGCATTGCCATCGTAAACGGGGAACGAGCCGCATCGATCAACACAATATCCAAATCTCGGTAAAGTGCTCGATGTTGAAAACCGTCATCGAGAACCACCGCGCGGGCGTTTAATTTGCTGACGGCATACTGTGCACCCCGCACCCTCTGCTCATCAACAACAACAATCGTCTTCGGCAATTGCACGGCTACCTGGAACGCCTCATCTCCTGCATCGCGTGCCGTCGTTTTCAACGAAGATCCGTCCGAGACTTCTACCAGCCCTCGTGTTTTGCGTTTATATCCGCGGCTGACGATCGCGCAACGGATATTTTGGCCCTGCAGCATCTTCGCAATCAATCCGACAACCGGGGTCTTGCCGGTTCCCCCCGTTGTGATATTGCCGACGGAAATAACCGGAACGCCGACATGCTCGGAACGGAATATTTTCCAGTCATAAAATAAATTTCGAAGAACAACCCCGCATCCATACAGCCACGAAAACGGTAACAATGCCGGAACTGGTTTCATCATTCGGTAATTCTATAACACCTGTTCTGCCTTTACGTTCAGCTCAGCCAACTGCAATTGCGTTTTGGTCAAAAATAAATCCAGCGCTTCATCCTTCAGGTCTGCGGGCACAACGAGCGGTTCGCTGTACCACACGCTCACCTTCGAGAACGGCAACGGAATTTCAAACTGATCCCAGCTCTTCAACACCCTTTTCCGGTCACCGGCAATGCCGACAAGAAAGAGCGGAACGTGAGCCTGTTGTGCAGCACGAACAGCTCCCATTTTCATCTGATGGCGCGGTCCTGTCGGTCCGTCGGGCGTAATGCACAATGAATTTCCGTTCGTAATCGCATCGACCATTAACTGCATCGCTTCTTTTCCGCCGATATGGCTCGAGCCGCGGATCAGCGTGTAGCCCCAATGCGCCAGAGTTGACGAGAGAATCTCTCCATCTTCACTTCGGCTGACAAGAGCTGCAACGGAGCCGCCGTTTCGGGGACGATGGAGAAACCATCCGGCGAGCATTGAGCCGTGCCAGAAGGCAATGACGGACTGTTTGTTGGTTTGCCGGTAGTTTTCAAAGAGCGATGAATTATTTTTTTCCACTCGAAGCGTGCTGCACAATAGCCATGCTGCCAACCATAAGACCCTTTTCGCGACCGCTTTGAGAATATTCTTTACCATCGGCCAGAACGATTATCCATCACGCCGGATTCATTGCAAGGATTACATCCGCAACATTTGCCGACGCTCCTTTTGAGCCGAGCAAACCTTTGACGGCAGAGAGGTTTTTTTTCATCGCAGTCCGCTGCTCACTATTTGTAAGAAGCCTGGAGGCGAGCTCGACGATCTTTTGCACCGTAACGTTGTATTGTATAAGCTCCGGGACGATGGTTTTTCCCGCAACAATGTTCACAAGTCCGATATTCTTGACTCGAACCAGCGCGCGCGCTATAAGATATGTGAGCCATGACGTCCTGTACACAACTATCATAGGTGTCTCAAAACAAGCCGTTTCAAGCGTCGCGGTTCCGGAAGTAACAATGGCAAGTTCGGCATATTTCATCGTCTCATGTGTAGCATTTTCTACAAAATGCAGCGAAACATTCGGTGGCAAATTCACTGTAAACAATTCTCTACGAAGGTTCGGTGCGACACCGACGACGATTTCGCAATTTTCTTTGCTACGAAGAACGTCGGCAGAGCGGGCCATCACCGAAAACAGATTCTGGACCTCCTGCGGTCTGCTTCCCGGGATCAACGCTACAATTTTTTTTGCCTGGTCGATGCCGAAACGTTTGCAGAACTGATCGCGGGTAAACTCGACGTTCAATTCTTCGAGCAATGGATGTCCGACAAAGCGTACGTCGATTCCTTCTTTTCTGTAAATTTCTTCTTCAAACGGAAATACGACAAGCATTGTATCAACGATGCCCCGCATTTTCTTTACCCTCCCCTTCTTCCACGCCCAGACCTGCGGGCTGATGTAATAGATAACTTTCACTCCGTGTTTCTTCGCTTTCCGGGCGAACCGCAAATTAAAGCCGGGATAGTCTATCAACACGACAACGTCCGGCTTTTTCAACACAAGCAACTTCTCCAACGTACGCTCGACGGACCGGATAAGCGGGAGATGTTTTAGAACCTCCATGAATCCCATGAACGACAGCTCGCTGACATGATACGTAAGCGCCATTCCCTCACGCTTCATCTTCTCGCCGCCAATGCCGTAAATCTCGATCGACGGCTGACGTCGCTTCAATTCCCTTACGACTCCCGCGCCGTGGGCATCTCCCGAAACTTCACCGGCTATCATCAGCACCCGATGGACCATGGTCAACTCTGTTTTACGAAATAAATAACAACGATTGCGATCACGAGCAGAGCAAACGCCTGCAACGTCCGCCGTTCCGATCCCAACCCGCGCGATAAATCTGCTGCGCGATGAAATGAGTGTTCGCTGGAGTAGGGTGTGAACCGCGGTAAGAACCGGGGGACATGCCGAACATAGCGCTCGTATTCGTCGCCGAACGTCGTGTGCAGATATTCTTCTTCTTTTGTTACGATCATTGTGTACTGAAGTAAGAAGAAACCAAATGCCAGAATACCCAAATACGGCATCAGGGCGTTCGCCATCACTCCAACACCAACGTACATCATCAAATTGCCGACATAGAGCGGGTTGCGGACATACCCGAATGGCCCGTCGATAAATAAATGTGTTCCCCCCACACGACCCGTTGTCCTTGTCTCAGTTCCTGCTACGGAAACCCCCCACAGACGAATCAATTCGCCGCAGAGCGCTACGCAGAATCCTGCAACAAGAGAGAGCGGCGTCGGCCGAGCGTAGGCTAGCATTAAAAGAATGAACGGAATCGGCGTGTAACTGCGCAGTTCAAATATTTTTTCCCGGATGTCCAACTGTTATCCTCGCATGAAAATTTCTTTGCGCGCCAGCTCAGCGGTTCGTCGCTTGCGCGGACGCGCCCCATCAACAATCAACTTGAATTTTGAGAGCACATCGTCAAACGTTTCAAATCGATGGTACGTGATATTTTCCCGTTCGCAATACGTAAGCAACGAACCCTTTGCAAACACAATGTCGGCATACCTTGAAGAGCATTGGTCTGAATGACCGTTGCCAATATAGACGATAACGTTTTCTTCGCCGGCCTTCGTCACTACGTGATTGCGCTTACAGTTTGCACACAGAATACACTCCGAATCCGTGTACGGAAATTGCGGAGTGATCGTCCCGTCGGTCTGAATAACCAACTGATTGGAGTAAAACGGGAGATGGTTCAGGTGCTCGCGATCAAGCACGTGGCGTATGTAGAGGTCGAATCCATCGCTGACAATATGAATAGGAATTGATTTCTCCGAACAATACCGCTCGAAGCGGTGGAAACTGCCGTCAATCTCCTGACAGTGCACGAAAGAATCAAACGTCGCACGCGAAAGCGATTCGACCGTTGCACACGAGCGCCGCCAGCTTTCTGACATTCCGATCTTCCCTTCGAGAGTCTCACGAAATGCTTCCGAAGATTTTTCCGGATTCCCGAAAACCTTGAACATGGCATCGCCGATGTCAGTCCGGGTGATGGTTCCGTCAAAATCCGTAAACACGATATAGGAGAGTTCGTCTGTCATCAATTTTGAACGATAGCATTTTCGTTGAATCGCACCGATACAAGCTTCGAAACACCTTCTTCTTCCATCGTCACGCCGTACATTGCGTTCGCCGCTTCCATCGTCCGTTTGTTGTGAGTGACAACGATAAACTGCGTGTTGTCGCTGAATTTTCGGAGGATGCGCGAGAAGCGGTCGATATTCGAATCGTCCAGCGGCGCATCGACTTCGTCAAGAATACAAAACGGGCTCGGTTTCACAAGATAAATCGCAAAGAGGAGCGCAATGGCCGTCAGCGTTTTTTCCCCTCCGGAGAGCAGGTCAATCGAGGTGGGCCGTTTGCCCCGCGGCTTCGCGATAATCTCAATCCGGGCTTCTAGAGGATCGACTCCGTCTTCCAATCGCAGGTCGCATTCATCCCCCTCATCGAACAAGCTTTTAAATGTTGCGATGAAATTATCCCTGATCTTGTTGAACGTATCACCGAATGTTCGCTGGGCGGTAGTGTTGATTTCTTCGATCGTGGAGAGGAGCGTCTGCTCTGCTTCGACTAAATCGCCGCGCTGCGTCGTAATGAATTCAAGCCTTTCACTCTCGCTTTTGAATTCATCGAACGCAGCAAAATTCACCGGGCCGAGCGAGGCAATTTTTTCCTTCAGGGCGCGCCCGGCTTCGTGCGCGGCATCGATGTCGAACTCTTGGGCATCGGCGTACACTTTTAATTCAAGAATGAATCCATACTCCTCACGCGCACGGACAACAAGATTTTCCGACTTCATCATCAGCTCCGAAAGCTTGATCTCCAGCTCATGGGTCACTCCGAGAGAATCGTCGTGCAGCCTTCTCTCGTCCTTAATTTTCAGTTCGATGTCGTGCATCTGGTTTCGTTTTGCGTTGTATTCCGTGTCAACGCTTTTGCCCCGGTCGACCATCACCTGGAGTCCTGAATTCAAGCGGTGGAGTTCGACTTCAGTTTCCAAGAGTTCCTTTGCCAGGCGTTCAATTTCAGCTTTTGATTCGGCGATATCGCGGTCTCGCTGCGAAAGAGTGACAATGATATTATCAATGGTCTCGCGGATGTACTCGAGCTCCCTCGCGATATTTTTTTCCTCATTCTGAAGAGTGAGAAGAGTAACATGCGCTTTGTTCGTTACGTCGGAATATTCGCTCCATAACACTTCCATCGTTTCCAATTCACTCGCCGCAGCGCCGGAATTCTGCTCGTTTGTCGATCGTTCTTTTTCAAGACGCTCGATCTCCGGCACGAGAACGTTGAGTTCCTTTTGCAGCTCTTCAGCTTCAGCCGCAAGCTTCACGTTCTCCGAAGAATTCCGCTCCATATTCTCATTGATCCGTTTCTTCTCAAACTCGATTTGCGCGATGCGCATTTCAACACCGGTCATCTGCTGTTCGATGCGTTTTGCAGTGCTTGCCAGCGTCTTGAGTTCTATCGACGCAAGCGCATTCTCTTTTTCCGAGACATCATGACGAAGTGCTCCGAGCGATTCTTCGAGCGCAGCGGTCTCGGTCTCGAGCTCGGCGATCTGGCTCTTCTTGCCGATCATGCCGCCGTCATCGGCACGAATGCTCCCCCCCTTCAAAACTCCCTGGCCTGTAACGATCTCACCGTCGAGGGTAACACATTTAAGGAGCGAACCGCTGCCTATAACAGCCGTTGCGGCATTCACATCGTTCACCAGCAGCGTATTATCAAAAATGTAGTCGCACAGGGTGTTGAACGCGGGGTCGCATGTGATCACATCCCGTGCCCACCCTACAATTCCGCCGCCGGCAACCGGCTGGCGCGGGCTTTTCAACTCCGGAATACGGTCGAGGCAGATAAACGTCGCCTTCCCTTTTTGATTTTTCTTGAGGACGTCGATGCCTCGGTATGCTTCTTCAATATTTTTTACGACGATGAAGCTCGCGGTTTCACCGAGCGCCGATTCGATGGCGATGCGGTACCGCGAATCCGCCGAGACGGCGTCGGCGACGGTCGTTTGAACATTCGCTTTCCACTCGTCATTCGTGATGAGAAATCTTGCACCCTCGGAAAATCCGTCATAACTTTCTACAAGACCTCTGAGAAACTCCAACCTGGCGTGCCGGCGGTCAAGCACGCTGCGGACTTCAAATTCCTTATTGCGAAGGGATTCAATTTCCTTTTCCAGCGATGTCTTATACGCCTCGGTTTGATGTACACGAACCTCTGCCTCCGCGAATTGCTTTCGAAACTCCCGGTCTTCGGCGCTCAGTTGATTCACCAACTCGGTGTTTGTTTCAACTTCGCTCCTATAGATTCCGTTTTCCTCGTTCGAAAAATCTATGCGTCCATGGATGTTTTCAATCCTCGCCTTCGTCCGCTCATGCTCCTGACGCTTCAGAGATATATTATTTAACAATCCCATGATAAGATCCTGAAGCTTTTTGACGTCGGCTTTCTTCGCGTCGAGCTGTATCGTGAACGCGTCGAGTTCCTCTTTCTTTTCGGCGTAATGACGTTCAGCGTTGTCCACCTTCACGTGCATCTGCTCGATCGAGGTGCGGAGTTCCTTCGAGCGTTCCTGCAGCTCTTCCTGCTGCCGGTGCAGTTCAATTTTGTCCTTTTCGTACCGTTCGATCGCGGCGACAAGGGATTTCTTCCGCTCGCTCGATGAAATGCGCATCTGTTGGGCGCCGTTGATCCGCTGCTGCTGTTCTGCAACATCGCTTTGCGCAGCAGTCAGTTTCGACTCAAGTTCCTCCAATTCTTTTCGAAGAAGGTCAAGAAGTGTTTCCTTGTTTGAGAGTTCCGAATCGATCCGCTCTTTTTCGCTGCGAGCTCCTTCAAGCTCCCGTTTCAATGGTTCAATCTTGCCCGAAAATGCTGCGTATTCACGCTCCAGTAGATCCACATCCAACGCGCGAAGATCCTTCGAGAAAGCATTATATTTCTCGGCTTTTTGCGCTTGACGCTCGAGAGAATTGACCGCTTTCTGCACTTCTTTGACCACATCGTTGACGCGAACGAGGTCTTGCTGGACCGTCTCGAGTTTTCGGTACGCCTCTTTTCGGCGATGTTTATATTTCGTCACACCCGCCGCTTCCTCGAACAAGCGTCGGCGCTCATCCGTCCGGTCGCTAAGAATGGTTTCGACCATTTTCAGTTCGATCACCGAATACGCATCCGAGCCCATTCCGGTGTCCATGAACAGATCTTTAATATCTTTCAGCCTGCAGAGAGTTTTATTGAGATAATACTCGCTCTCCCCGGAACGATAGACACGGCGGGTAACGGTAACTTCGGAATACTCGGTCGGAAGAATCCCCTTTGTGTTTTCGATCGTCAGCGAGACATCAGCCATGCCGATCGGCTTGCGGTTCTTCGTCCCGTTAAAAATCACATCTTCCATCTTGTCGCTGCGCAATGTGCTGGGCCGCTGTTCTCCAAGCGCCCAGCGAATGGCATCGACAACGTTCGTTTTGCCGCAACCGTTCGGCCCGACAATCGCGGTAATCCCCGAATCGAACTTCAGGTGCACTTTGTTCGCAAATGACTTAAATCCAACAACTTCTAACTTCGATAGATACATAATTCTCTTACACGGTTCAGTTCGCTGCCGGTCCCACTGTGCTCATTATGAAGTGCGTGTACGCCGTCACAGAATGGGCATAATCGAAGTATCCATACCACAAAATTCCTAAGGCCGCAAGAACAACAATTCCTATCGCATAAATCTTAACGGAAGAGCTGTCGTAAATAATTGAGACCCCCTTCAGGGTTCTGAATAAAATCCATACAATGACAGTCCCGAATATCACGAGAACAGGAATAACGTACATGTCGCTTTCCATGACACGATACAAAATCATTCCCAGCGGAATAAAAATTACCATCGGCAGCGTCGACCATACAGCGACCGAGTACGAATGGAATAGGTAAACTTTTGTGCGGACAAATACGGAAACAAGCTGCACAAGGGCCGTTACGATAAACATCCACGCGAAACAGGCGACCCCGCCGTATGCAATACACTCGATCGGATGCCAGATGAGTTCGATGACGGCCGTTTTCAGCGCGTCCGAAGTAATCACCATGGTCAAAATATAATCGAGGACGGTACTCGAACGGAAATGGTACAGCACGCTCGATACGACAATTGCGAACGTTACTGCAACGATCGCCGAAAGGATTGCCGTATGAAGGTTTGATAAGATGCGCTGATCGCGGATATCAGCATAAAAATTATATGGGCGCCGAAGAGCGCGGAAAACGCTTTCACGGAAGCGGCGGTCGGTGTTCAGCAGCCAGAAGAAAAGGATCAGCAGCAGCAATCCGAGGAGAACGTAGGAAACCGGCGACGGCGCGGAATGCGTACCCACAGGCAGCGCCGCGATCTTTTCTCCCAGGAACATTGAGCGGACAACATCGTAAGCAACTTTTTTCTCGCGGTTGAACTCGACGATCCCCTGAGTATACAGATCAGGAGTATTCGATTGAACAGTTAATATCGGACGGTCGCCTCGCCAATCTTCAAAGCCCCATACGAAACTGCCGGCGATATCAGCACTTTTGATTGCATCATACCGCTGAAAGAGGTAACGCGCCTGCGCCTCTTGCGACATCGGATCGCTGTAGCCGTTGCGATTCCCCGTCTCAACGGCTTTACCATAACGTCCGACAATCACAGGCTGGTCCGGGTGGGATAGCTTCCATTTTTGAAGGGAAGCTGTAAACGCCTTAATGTCCGAATTTCCCAAACGCACACCGGCAATATCAACAATACCGGAGTTTTGAACGTCGTCAAGCGAGAGAGAAATGTAGAAAGTCAACCGGGAGTCCATTGACCTCTCAGAACTCTGTAATTCGTCGAGCAGGAGTTTCGCCCGCGGGTCAATCGACTCAAAACCGTCCCCGAAACCCCAGGCGATGAGCGACGGATGATTCCTGTCCCGGCGGATCATTTCCTTCGCGTAATTTTCTGCAAGGGTCCGGTAGTTCTCGGTTGAAAAGATGTCGGAAGGTGTTTCATAAAGGGGAATTTCTTCAAATGCTAAAAGACCGTATTGGTCGCAAAGGTCAAGGAGATATGGATGGGGCGGGTGAAAGGCAAATTGAACGGCATTTGCACCGAGGTTCTTAATCAATGCAATATCTTTTTCCATCTGCTCATAACTCAGTGCACTCCCGTGATCCGGCGAATCTTCTCCCCACGCAATTCCATGCATTGTAACGACAGCGCCATTAAGAAAAATATTCTGCTTCTGTTTCCCAATCGTCCGAATTCCCGTGTGGATACTGCACTCATCCAGAGTAACAATGTTTTTTCCATCGCCCGTTGTTATGACGGCATGCAACGTGTAAAGATTCGGCTGGTCGGGACTCCACATCTTTGCTCCCGGAATCGTGACGGTTGTTTGTACCGTAACATCCCTATTAGGTTCCGCCGAAAAAGAAACCGGAAGGCTTTTTCCTGCTGCAACACCTGTCGCCTTATCTGAAGCATCAACCGAAAAATTCAAAAGAACGGACCCCGGATGGTCCCCAAGCGAGAGCTTTGAAAGATCCCGTCCG
>Ga0265319_1000315_pt1 | contig 35969 bp, 29 predicted proteins | sample 4824metaG_FD_192443 | JGI IMG/M metagenome (GOLD analysis project Ga0265319, IMG submission 192443) | Rhizosphere microbial communities from Carex aquatilis grown in University of Washington, Seatle, WA, United States - 4-8-24 metaG | ecosystem: Host-associated > Plants > Roots > Rhizosphere >...
GGGGACGGCGTACTGGTCGCTGGCGGGCGTCTCGGCGGTGCGGGTGGCATTGACGGAGCTGAACGTGCTGGCGAACGACTCGTCCTGCGCGTAGGCGGTGGCGGTCCAGGTGAAGTCCGGGCCGGCGCGGACGTCCAGCGTCACGGCGCCGGAATTTTCCCGCGAGGAGTTGCGCTGGTACGGCGTGCCGTTGCCGCGGGCCTCGGCGAAGGTGCGGCCGGTGAAGGTGAGCTCGGCGTCCGCGCCGACCGGCTGGCTCCAGCGGGCGGCGAGCCAGTGGTGCCGGCTCCCGGCGGCGACATCGACCGGGCCGCGGTCCTCGGGCGCGACGAGGACGAAGCCATCGGTGGTGAAATCGCGGCCGGACAGCTGCACGGTCCCGCGGCCGGCCGGCGCCGAGAGCGCAAACTCGGCGCTGCGCGTCGCGTAGTCGCCGACCGTGGCGGCCAGGCGCGAGTGACCGGCGCCGGGCGGTTCGGTCAGCAGCTGCACGACGCCGCCGAGCGCGGCGTTGCCCCAGGCGGTGGCGCCGCCGCCGCGGACAAGCTCGGCGCGGGCGAGGGTTTCGCGCGGCACCAGGCTCCAGGCCACCCAGCCGCCGAAGGGGTCGTTGAGCGGCACGCCGTCGAGCAGCACGAGCGAGCGGCTGGCGCCGCTCGGCCCGAGTCCGCGGAGCGAGACGCCCTGCGCGGTGGGATTGGCGGTGAGGCTGTCGCTCCGGCGGAAGAGGCTGAAGCCCGGCACGGCGCGGAGCGCATCGTCCAGCGTGGCGGCCGGCGCGGCGCGGAGGTCCGCGCCGTCGAGGACGACCACCGCGAACGGCACCTGCCCGGCGGCCTCCGGCGCCCGGGCGGCGGTGACGACGACGGGCGCGAGATCCACCGTCTGGGCCGGCAACGCCGGCACCAGGCCGGCGAAAAGCAGCCAGGCCGGTCGGAGGTTCACGGCTGCGCGCGCTGCGCGGCGACCTGTGCGGGGGTCACCTCGGGAGCGGCGGGGGCGAAATTCCGGCGGAGATAGTTGAGCAGGCTCGCGAGGTCGGCGTCGTTGTAGACGGCGCCGAAGGGCGGCATGACGTTGCCGAACTTCGCGCGGTCCGCCGGGAGCACGGCGGCCGGGCCGCGGAGCACGACATTGATCAGGAGAACGGGGTCGCCGGCGACGACCGCGCTGCCCGCGAGTGCCGGCTGCATGCCCGGCACGCCGCTGCCGTTGGGCATGTGGCAGGCGGCGCAGACCTGGGCGTAGATTTTCCCGCCGGGGGTGTCGGCGCCCAGCGGCGGCGGGGTTTGCACGGCGGCGGCCAGGGTCTTGTTCACCGGGGTCCGGTTTGTCTCGCCGGTGTAGAAGATGCGCCAGATGCGGCCTTTCTCGGAGTCACCGACATAGAGCGAGCCGTCGGGTCCGACCGCGAGGCCGGCCGGGCGGAAGCGGGCGTCCCCGGTGTTGGTGAATTCCTCCACGCCCGCGAAGCCGTCGGCGAAGATCTCATAGGTGCCCACCGGCGCCCCGTGGTCGTCGACGGGGACGAAGACGACCTTGTAGCCTGCCTGCGGCCGGGGGGCGCGGTTCCACGAGCCATGCGAGGCGATGAAGAAGCCGCCGGAGTATTTCGCGGGGAACTGGGTGCCGGTGTAGCACGCCATCTGGAGGAAGGCCCAGTGGGCGGGGAAGGCGATGACGGGCCGGTCGTACAGCGGATTGTCGTCGCGCTTGCGGTTGTCGCCGCCGAATTCAGGTGCGACCATGCGCGCCTTTTTGATCGGGTCCCAGTAGGTATAGGGCCAGCCGAGGTTCACGCCTTCGCGGAGGAGGTGCATCTCCTCCGCGACGCGCTCGGCGTTGTCGAGCTCGTCGTAATACTCGGGGGCGACCACGCTCAGCTGGTCGCGGCCCATCATCACCATGTAAAAGGCCTTGGCCGTCGGCTGCCAGGCGAGGGCGAGGGAATGGCGGTGGCCCGTGGAGAAATGGAAGCCGTCGGCGAGGGTCTGGTTGGGCCGGTCGGGATCGAAGCGCCAGAAGCCGCCGTGGGTTTTGAGGAACCCGGTGGCGTCCTTGCCCCGGGCCCCGCGGGCGCGGTCGCCGTCGCTGTAGGCGTTGGCGGGCGAGCCGACCTCGACCATCAGCCGGCCGTCGCCGTCAAAGGCGAAGTTCTTCGCGTTGTGCTGGTGGCCGTCGGGCAGGCCGCCGACGATGAGCTCGGGTGCCCCGGCGGGCACGAGCTCGCCGGGCGTGTATTTGTAGCGGTAGACCGCCTCGTTGGTCGAGGAATAGAGCCAGCCGCCCCGGAGGGCGATGCCGGTGCCGCCGCCGGCGCCGAATTCCTTGATGACGTCGGCGCGGCCGTCGCCATCCGAGTCGCGCAGGGCGAAGATGCCGCCCTGGGCGGTCTTGGCGTAGACGTCGCCGTTGGGGGCGACGGCGAGGAAGCGCAGGTTGTCGGTGGACTTGCCAAACCTGCGGCCAACGACGAGGTTGTCGGCGAAGACGACCGCGCGGAAGCCGGGCGGCAGGCTGATGGCGCCGTCGTCGGCATCGGGCGTGGGCAGGGCGGCGCGGGCGGCCGTCGCGAGCAGGAGGGCGGTGAACAGCGTGGGTAACTTCGGCATGGTGGGCGGAAGGGTGGTCAAAATTGCGCCGGAGGCAAGCGGCGGAAGCCGGGGTCCAAGTTTAAGCTGGCGTCGGGCGGGGGGATGGGGGATGCGTTGCGCTCGCATGTCTTCCTGGGAATACAAACTCATCTCCAGCGGCCCGCTGGGTTTCGCATCGATGAAACTGCTCGAGGAACACCTGGGCCAGCTTGGCAAGGACGAGTGGGAGATCATCAATTTCACCACCAAGCCCGACAATCCCCTCGTGTTCCACGGCCTGGCGCGCCGGCCCGTGGCGCGGGACTGGTTCCCGCCCGCCGCCGCCAAGCCCGCCTACACCCCGCCGCCGATCCCGGAGGCCGAGGACGACGGCAAGGACGAGCGGTCGTTCGCGGACGAGCTGCCCCCGTCGCGCCCGGCCAACGCCCCGGCACCGGCCGACCTCGGCCTGGGCGACTTCGACGACCTCGCGGGCAGCGAGGAGGACCTGCCGACGCTCTTCGAGGCCCTGCAGCCGTTCCTGCGGAAGAATTCGCGCGGCGACCTGTCGGTCGAGCTGGATTTTCTCGCGAAGAAATTCGAGCAGGACGCCCGCGACCTGCTGACCGCCTTTGAGGAATGCGGCCTCAAGGTACCGGTCCCGGGCGAGGAGAAGGGGGAGGTCGTGGACCACGACGGCTCCCTGTATTGGCTGGAGACCGACAAGAAGGGCCGCGTGTGGGTCAACACCCGCGACAAGAAATTCCGGACCGCCCGGGCCACGCCGGTGCCGGCCGAACCCCGGGCCGGGCGCGAACCGCCGGCCGAGCACGAGCCGCGGCCGGAGCAGCCGGCGCCGCCGCCGCACGAAGCCCGGCGCGAGCCCGGCCGGCCGGACACCGGCACCTACCTGGGCCGGATCCGCACGATGATGCGCCGCAACCGGCGCGGCCACGGCTGGTCCGGCAGCTTCCCCTATCTGACCAAGGCGCTCAAGCTCGACGACGCGCAGCTGCTGGAAAAGCTGGGCGAGTTCGGCCTGCGCCTGGCCGGCGGCGACCAGCCGGTGGTGGCCCGCGAAGGCGAATTTGAATACTGGCTGAACCGCAACCAGCGCGGCGAAATCTGGATCAACGCGGAGGAGAAGCCGCCGGGAGCCGGGAGCGGGGAGCCGGGAGCACCGCCGGAGCCGGTGCCGCCCGCGGAAACCCCGGCGGGGCGCGAATACGTGGATCCCCGCGAGCCGGCGGCGGAGAAGCCGCCGCTGCCGCCGGAGAACACGCTCACCGCGCTGCGGCTGCTGCTGGAGCCAAAGAAGCGCGGCGAGGGCGTCACGGCGCTCGTGGCGGACCTGGCGCGGAAGCTCGAGAAAACCGACGCGCAGCTGCTGGCCGTGCTCGCGTCCGCCGGGCTGCTCCCGCCGGAGTCGCCCAAGGCCAAGCCGACCTTTGCCGAGCACGGCGGGGAACTCTACTGGCTCAACGTGAACGCCAAGGGCCAGGTGTGGCTCAACGCCAGGCAGACGGCGGCGAAGAAATCCCGGGCGAAGAAAACCGCCGGGTAAGGCGCGGCGGTGTTTTCCGGGACGCCCGCGCCGGCCGTCACGTCGGCGAGCGCGAGCCGCCGACCGGCAGGGGCACGGCCGGCACCTGGTGGAAGCGCGTGAGCGCGGCGAGCTGGTCGGCGATGAGCCGGTCGGAGCGGCAGCGGGGCATTTTGCTGGCGCCGCTGGCCTTGCGCTGCTCCTGCGCCCATTGCTCGAACACGCCCGGGATCACGAGGCGCACCGAGGGAATGTCGAGGGTGTGGTTGGCGCGGCGGGCGGCGTAGTCGCTGTTCCGCCGCGCGAGCTCGGCGTCGAACTCGGGCCCGAGGACATTCGCGGTGGGGGTCTTGTGGGTGTGCGTGCGCAGCTCGAGCCACCATTCATGGCAACAGAGGGACTGGCCGGCGGCGATGCGGTGGCTATACGGGGCGACGTGGAAGTTGACGGCCTGCCAGCCGTTGCGCGCGCAGACCGCGAGCAGGGTGTCGACCAGCTCGCGCTCGCTCACCTGTTCGCCGAAGGCATTCAACTGGAGCCGGGTGCGGCCGACGATCTGCAGGCGCGGCGGGTCGACCGTCACGAAGCGCACGATGTCCCCGGGCGCGTAGCGGCAGAGCCCGGCGGGCGTGGTGACGAGCAGCACGTAGTCCGCGCCCGCCTGCACCTGGGCGAGCGGCAGGCAGTCGGGGCCGGCATGGGCGAGCGTGTCCGGCTGGTAGCGGCGGAGCGGGAGGAATTCAAAGAACACGCCGGCGTCGGTGAGCAGCCGCAGGCCGGCGGCGGCCCCCTCGTCCTGCGCGGCGAAGATGCCCTCGGCGGCGGCATAGACCTCGTGGAAGTTGACGGTGGGGCCGAGGGCGGCGCGGAGGGCGTCGGCGTAGAGGCCGAGCGGGGCGCCGGTGAAGGCGAAGCACTCCAGGTTCGGCCACACGGCCTGCAGGTGCGTCATGCGCTGCTTGCCGGTGCTGGCGGCCGCGCGCGCGGCCTGGGCCAGGGCGTGCACCGCGGCGGGCGTGCCGCCGACGAGGGTGACGTCGCGGTGGAGCATGGCCCGCGCGGTGGCGGCGATCTTCTCCTCGCCCTCGGGCAGGTGCGCCACCGCGGGCGGCGGCGCGTACAGGTTGGCCTCGGCCCAGGGGGTCAGGCACAGCGCGAGCATGCCTTCGAGGCTGGTGCGGTAGGCGCCGTTTTCCTCCGCCAGGGCGGTGCTGGCCCCGACGTGCAGCTGCCGGCCGAGGAACACCCCGGCGTGGCCGGCGCGGGCGGCGTAGAGGAAGAGCGCGTCGCGCAGGCCGCGCCGGAAATGCGCGAGCATCGGCTCGGGGACCGGCAGCAGCTTCGGCCGGTCGCCCGTGGTGCCGGCGGACTCGACGAAGAACCGGCAGCGGCCGGGCGCGAGCACATCGGCCTCGCCGGCCGCCATCCGGGCGACAAGCGGCGCGAAAAACTCGTGCGTGCGCGGCGGCACGCGCTCGCGGAACTGCGCGTAGGTCGTGGCCGCGGACAGGCCGTGCTCGCGGCCGAACTCCGTGCCCGCGAACTGCGCCATCAGCCCGGCGAAGGCGGCGGGCTGCGCCGGGACCGCGCGGCCCGGCGACCGGAGGCGCCGCGTGAACCTTGCCACGCACCAGCCCGCCCAGAAGTTGACCAGAAATCTCGGTGCCAGCGTCATCGTGGGCAGTGAGACACGAGTTCCGGCCGGAGGCCACAGGGATTTTCACCCCGCGCGGGAAAAAAGGGTAAACCGCGGCCTTCGGGGTTGCGGCCGCCGGGCCCGCGCGCAGAGTCGGCGGCAACCCATGCCGCTGCCGCCCGTCCTCTTCGAAGACGACGCCCTGATCGCGTTCGACAAGCCGAGCCGCCTGCCCCTGGCGCCCGACCGGTCCGGCCCGCCGGGCGAGAACCTGCACGACCTCGTCCGCGCCCGGCTGGGGCCCGAGGCGGCCAACGTGCACCGGCTCGATCCCGACACGAGCGGGCTGGTCCTCTACGCGAAGACGAAGGCGGCCCTGGATTTCCTCAGCGGGCAGTTCCAGGCGAAGACCGCGGGGAAGCTTTACCTCGCGCTGACCGCCGGCATCCCCGCGCCGGATGATTTCACGGTGGACCTGGTGATGAAGGAGGACGAGGCCCGGCCCGGCCGCATGTGCGTCGTGCAGAAGCACGGCCACGCGAGCACGACCGATTTCACCGTGCGGGAAAAATTCCCCCAGCCCGCGGGCCGCGCGGGCTTCGCGCTGGTCGAGTGCCGGCCGCGCACCGGCCGGCCGCACCAGGTCCGGCTGCACCTGGCCGGGGCGGGCGCGCCGGTGCTGAACGACCCGCTCTACGGCGACGGGACGCGGCTGCTGCTCTCCGGCCTGAAGCGCGGCTACAAGGGGCGGCTCGACGAGCGGCCGCTGATCGCGCGGCTGGCGCTGCATGCCGGCGGGCTCACGTTCAAGCACCCGCTGACGCGCGCGCCGCTCACGCTGACGGCGCCGCTGCCCAAGGATTTCGAGGTGGCGTTGAAATACCTGCGAAAATTCGGCCCGGGCCCGGCGCGGCGCTGACCCGGCCGGCCGGCCCGGCGCCCGCCTTGGCTTTACATCCCCGGCGGAGGACGGTTGTCTGGGCCCCAACCAAGCATGCCCCATGAGCAATCAGCCCCCGGTTACCCACACCGTTGATGCGGAGAACGTCGGCTGGATCACCCTGGATGATCCCGCGGCCCGCGCCAACCTGTTCAATCCCGCGACGCAGGCCGCGCTCCGGGCCGCCGTGACCGCCCTGGCCGGCCGGCCGCTCAAGGCGGTGGTCGTGATCAGCGCCAAGGAAAGGATCTTCGTCGCCGGGGCCGACCTGAAGTGGCTGGCCGCGATCCCCGACAGCGCCGCGGCGGTGCGGATCGCGCGCGAGGGCCAGGAACTGTTTTCCCTGCTGGGCGGGCTGAAGGTGCCGGTCGTGTGCGCGATCCACGGCGCGTGCGCCGGCGGCGGGTATGAGCTGGCGCTGGCCTGCCACTGGCGGCTCGCGACCGACGCGCCCGCGACGGTGATCGGCCTGCCCGAGGTCGGGCTCGGCCTGATTCCCGGCTGGGGCGGCTGCACGCGGCTGCCGCGGCTCATCGGCGCCGCGGCGGCCGTCGGGCACATCCTCAAGGCGGCACTCGTGCCCGCGGCGGCGGCGCTCCGCGCGGGTCTGGTGGACGAGCTGGTGCCCGCCGCGGAACTGAAGACCCGGGCCAAGGCCGCCGCGCTCCGGCTCGCGGCCGAGGGGCCGCCGCGCCGCGCCGATCCGCCCGCGCCGCCGCCGGAATTCTTCCCGGCCCAGCGCAAGGCGGCGCTCGCCCGCCGCCGGGGCCAGCCGGCGCCGCTCGCCGTGCTCGACGCGGTGGAGAAAGGGGCGGGGTTGCCGCTGGCGAACGCGCTCGACCTCGAGGCGGCGCTGTTCGGCGGGGTCGCCACCGGGACGCCGGCCAGGAATCTCCTGCATGTATATTTCGTGAAGGAGGCGGCGAAGAAGCGCACGCTGGAGGCGTGGTTTCCGGCGCCGGCGGCCGCGCCGTCCGCGCCGTCCGCGCCCTTCCGGACCATCGGCATCATCGGCGCCGGGGTCATGGGCTCCGGCATCGCCCACTGGTGCGCGCTGCACGGCTACGGCGTCATCCTTTGCGACGAGCGGAAGGAGGCGATCGAGCAGGGGGTGGCGGTCATCCGCGGGCTGTTCGCCGCGGCGGTGGAGCGCGGCGAGCTGACCCACGAGGCGGCGCACAAGCTGACCGGCGGCATCGGCATCACGACCAGCCTGGAGGATTTCGAGATCTGCGACCTGGTGATCGAGGCCATCGTGGAAAACACCGCGGCCAAGCGGAAGCTGTTCGCCGAGCTGACCAAGATCGCCGCCCCCGACTGTGTCTTCGCCTCGAACACCTCGGCGCTGCCCATCGAGGAGCTGGCGGCGACCGCGACGAATCCCGGCCGCGTGGTCGGCCTGCATTTCTTCAACCCGGTCGGCCGCATGCCGCTGGTCGAGCTGGTGCTCAGCCCGCACACCAGGCGGGAGACGGCGGACCGCGCGCTGGCCTTTGTCCGCACCCTGGGCAAGACGGCGGTCGTCTGCCGGTCCTCGCCCGGCTTCCTCGTCACCCGCGTGCTGTTCTTCTACCTGAACGAGGCCTGCCGGCTGTGGGAGCAGGGTGTGCCGGCGGAGGCCATCGACCGGGCGATGCGCGACTGGGGCTGGCCGATGGGACCGCTGCGGCTGATCGACGAGGTGGGGGTGGATGTGAGCGATTTCATCGCCGGGGAGATGCGGCATTATTTCCCGGACCGCTTCATCGCGTCGGAGCTCTGCGCGCGGATGGTCGCCGCCGGCCTGCGGGGCCGGAAGAACGGCACCGGGTCCGGCTTCTACGAATACACCGAGGGCAAGGAGCATCCGAACCCCGCCCTGGCCAGCCTGGCTCCCGGCACGCCGGCGCCGGCCATGGATGACAAGGGGATCCAGGACCGGCTGAACGGCGTGCTGATCGCGGAAACCAGGCGGGTGCTGGCGGAGGGCGTGGTCAAGACGGAGGGCGAGGCCGACCTGGCGCTGCTGCTCGGCGCGGGGTTCCCGGCGGTCCGCGGCGGACCGTTGCGCTAGGAACCGGCCACGGGAAAGTTCCGCGGTTTTTCCCTGCGCGGCGGGCCCGGCGGGCCGGCCGGCCGCCGGCTCGAAATGCGTTGCGGTCGGCCTGCTTTTGGAGGGAAGGTGATGCCCGCAAACCAGCCATGGCCACAGCCGCGACCCTGAACAAAGAACAGAAGCGCCACCTGCTGCTCCTGATGCTGGAGAGCCGGCACGGCGACCTGCGCGAGGAAAGCCTGAACCGCCAGGGCAAGGGGCACTTTCATGTCTCCGGGCGCGGCCACGAGGCGATGTGCGCCATCGGCGCCCAGCTGCGCGACAGCGATTTCCTGGTCCCGTACTACCGCGACCGCGGCCTGTGCCTCGGGCGCGGCCTGACCACCCGGCACCTGGCGATGGAATACTTCTCCAAGCGCGACTCCGCCTCCCGCGGCCGGATGATGCCGTCGCATTACTGCTCGCGCGAGCTGAACATCGTGAGCGTGCCCACGCCGACGGGGGCGCAGCTCGTGCCGGCCTGCGGCATCGCCTGGGGCCTGCAGCTCGACCAGAAGGACGGCGTCGTCGTCACCTGCGTCGGCGACGCGGCGGCGCGGCAGGGCGATTTCTACGAGGCGCTCAGCTTCGCCCTCGAGCGGAAGCTGCCGATCCTCTTTGCGGTCGAGGACAACGGCTACGGCATCTCGACCCCCACGCGGAAGAACAACCCGCTCGCCCTCGAGGTGCTGAACCGGGCGCAATGGCGGGCCGTGGACGGCACCGATCCCGAGGCCGTGCACGCCGCCGGGCAGGACGCGCTCGCCGACCTCCGCGCGGGCCGCGGCCCGGTGTTCCTCTGGGTGCGGGTGGAACGCCTGTCCAGCCACACCAGCTCCGACGACCACACGCTCTACCGCTCGAAGGAGGATCTGGCCGCGCTCGAGCAGGCCGATCCCATCCGCCACCTGAAGGACCGCATGATCGGGGCCGGCGAGCTGACCGAGAAGGAATTCGCGGCGTTCGACGCCGAGCTGAAGGAGCGGGTCCGCCAGGATTACGCCGCGGCCGAGCAGGCCGAGAACCCGCGGGGGGACGAGCTCATGCTCGAGGTGCTCGCGCCGTCGCCGGACCTGAACGAGGAGCTGTTCAAGCCCGGCAAGTACCGCATGGGCGACCTCATCAACCGCACGCTCCGCGCCGGCCTCGACGCCGACCCGGGGCGCATCATCTTCGGCGAGGACGTCGAGGACCCGAAGGGCGGCGTGTTCCGGCTGACGCAGAAGCTGACCGCGGATTTTCCCGGGCAGGTGTTCAACTCGCCGCTCGCCGAGTCCACCATCATCGGGCTGGCCGGCGGCCTCGCCCTCTACGGGCGCCGCCCGGTGTTCGAGATCCAGTTCATCGATTTCATCTATCCCGGCTTCAACCAGCTCGTCTCCAACCTCGCCAGCATCCGCTGGCGCACCAACGGCGAATGGAAGGTGCCCGCGGTGATCTACGCGCCCTACGGCGCCTACCTGCCGGGCGGCGGGCTCTGGCATTCGCAGGCGAACGAGGCGGTCTTCGCGCATTTTCCCGGCCTCAACGTCGTCATTCCCAGCACGCCGGAGGACGCCGCCGGGCTGCTCTGGACCGCGATGCACGCCGAGGACCTCGTGCTGTTCCTCCTGCCGAAGCACATGCTCTGGGCGGAGCGCGAGGTGACGGCCCCCGTCGTCTCGATCCCCCTCGGCACGGCCCGCCGCTGCCTCGAGGGCGACGACCTCACGCTCGTCGCCTGGGGCAACACGATGGAAAAATCCCTGGAGGCGATCGCCGCCCTCAAGGGTGAGGTCGGGGTGGACTTGATCGACCTGCGCTCCATCGTGCCGTGGGACAAGTCACTCATCGAGGCCTCCGTGCGCAAGACCGGCCGGCTCGTCGTGGTGCAGGAGGACACGGAGAACTGCTCCGTCGGCCAGATGATCATCACGCACATCCTGGGCCAGCCCGACCTGTGGGCGGGCCTGAAGGCCCCGCCGGTGCTCGTCTCCAAGGGCAACGTGATGATCGGCTACAACCCCATCTACGAATACGCCGCGCTGCCCGACGTGCCGCGCATCCTTGACGCGATCTGGCGCACGGTGTCGGTCAATGTCACCCGGGGCGAGCTGCCCGGGACGGGCGCGGGCCTGCTGGCGGCGCTGAGCGCCGGGCCGATCCCCGCCGCGGCCGGTGCCCACGGCCCGCAGACCGCCGTCGTCGCCGGCACGAGCGACATCATGGTCCGCGTCCCCATCATGGGCGAGGGCCTGCGCTCCGCGCGCGTGGTGGCGCTCAACAAGCAGCCCGGCGACCCCGTGGCGCCGGACGACGTGCTCTGCGAGGTCGAGACCGACAAGGCGGTCTACCCGATCGAGGCCTCCTACACCGGCCGGTTCAAGGAGTGGCAGGTCAGGCTCGATGACACCGTGCTCATCGGCCAGGGCATCGCGCTCGTCACCGGCGATGCCGCGAGCATCGCCGCGCTGCCGGTCGAACGCGCCGCGCCCGCGGCGCCCCAGGCCGCCGCCGCGCCCACCGTTTATCGTCCCGCCCTCCCGGCCGCCCTGCCGGCGCCCGCTTCCGCAACCCCCTCCGCGCCCATGAAAGGCAACGCCCGTCCGCCCGCTTTGCACCCGGCCATCACCAAGCGCCTCGATGCCGTCGTCCCCGCCACCATGCTGATGGATGTCCGCTGGGACGCCCTCCGCCGCGCCCGGGCGGCGGCGAAGCAGCAGGCCGGCGGCGGCGCCGCCTCGCCCTCGGCGATGATGGCGTGGTGCCTGGTGCGCGCGCAGGAGCAGCACGCGGCCTTCCGCTGCCTCGTCGGCAAGGACGGGACGATCCTGGAGCAGGCCGACTTCGAGTGCGGCGTGGCCGTGGCCCTCGACGGCGACCGGCTCGCCACCGCCGCCATCCCCGCGGCGAACCGCCTGGCTTGGGGTGATTTTGCCGCCGCCTACCAGCGGGCCCTGGAGGAGACCCGCGCCGGCAAGCTCACCGACGTGCAGGCGCCGATGAACATCACCAGCCTCGGCGCGTTCGGCGTCGAGAGCGCGACCCCGATCGTGGTGCCACCCGCGATGGCGACGATCTTCATCGGCTCGGCGCACGAGCGCCTGATCAACGACGGCGGGGTGATCCATCCCGCCGAGGTCATCACGCTCTCGCTCACCTTCGACCACCGGGTGGTCAACGGCGCCGCCGCCGCCGCCTTCCTGCAGGACGTGCGCACGCGGATGGAAGGCTTCACCGTCCCGGCGTGAGGGGAATCGCCGCCTTCGCCCCTACGGCTGGATCAGGCCCCGGCGGATGGCGAAACGGACGAGGTCGGTCTGCGTCTGCAGCCCGAGCTTCTGCATCAGGTTCGTGCGGTGGGTCTCGGCCGTGCGCGGGCTGATGAAAAGCTTCTCGGCCATCTCCGTGGTGTTGAGGCCCTCGGCGGCGAGCAGCAGCACCTCGCGTTCGCGCGGGGTCAGGGCGTGGAGCGGGTCGGCCTGGTCCGCCGTCTGCGTGGTCAGGGCGGTGATGGCGCGTTCCGACAGCGGCGCGCTGAGGTAGCGGCGGCCGGCCACGACCTCGGCGACAGCGCGGGCGATCTCGGTCGATTCGGAACCCTTCAGGATGTACGCCATCGCCCCGGCGCGCAGCGCCTCGACGACATAGGGCTCGTCATGGTGCATCGAGAGCACGATGACCTTGGTCTGCGGGCTGCCGGTGCGGACCTGGCGCAGCGCCTCGAGGCCGTGCAGGCGCGGCATGGACAGGTCGAGGAACATCAGGGTGGGCCGGAACTTTTCGGCGGCCTGCACGGCGGCCAGGCCGTCGGCCACCTCGGCGACGACCTTGTAGCCCCCGTCCGCCTCGAGGATGCTGCGCACGCCGCGCCGGACGACTTCATGGTCATCGGCCAGCACGACGGTGGGCAGGGCGGGCGGCATCGTCAGGGGGTGGCCAGCGGGGCCGTGGCGGCAACCGGCACGGGGGCGGGGTCCGGCGCCGGGAGCGGGAACTCCGCATGGATGCGGGTGCCCTGGCCCGCACGGGAAAAGATCTCGATCTCGCCGCCGGCGAGGCTCACCCGCTCGCGCTGCCCGATCAGGCCGATGGAATCGCGGGAGGCCAGCTTGGCCGCGACGTCGAAGCCGCGGCCGCGGTCGGTGATCTCGGCGAGGAGCTTCCCGCCGCCGGTGGTGAGGGTGACGTGGGCGGCGGTGGCGCCGGAGTGCCGCGCCACGTTGGTCAGCGCCTCCTGCACGAAGCGGAACACGGCGGTCTCGAGCTCGCCGGGCAGGCGTGCCGGCGGCAGGGAGACGTCGAGCGCCACGGTGATGGCGGTCTGGCGGTGGAACAGGCTGCAGTGCCACTCGAGCGCCGGAGCCAGGCCGAGGTCGTCGAGCACGCGCGGCCGCAGCTGCTGGGTCATTTCCCGGAGGTAGCGCAGCATCTCGTCGGTGACGCCGAGGCTCTCGGCGAGGGCGCGGTGCTGGGCGGGCGGCGCGTCCCGGTGCACGGCCTCCAGCTGGAAGCGCAGCCCGGTGAGCAGCTGGCCGAGATGATCGTGCAGCTCGCGGGCGATGGCGCGGCGCTCGTCCTCCTGGATGCGGAGCAGCCGGGAGGAAAGCGCCTGCAGCTCCGTGGTGCGCGCCTTCACCTGGGCCTCGAGCGAGCGGTTGAGGGCCTCGAGTTCCCGGGTCAGCCGCTCGTTGCTGCGCTCGATGTCGGCGCGGCGGAGGATGTTGCTGAGGGAGTAGACGAGCTCGCCGAGGTAGCCGGGCTTCTGGAGGATGTAATCCTGCGCCCCGAGCTTGAAGGCGGCGACGGCGGTCTGGCCGTCGTCGCGGGCGGAGAGCAGCACGGCCGGCAGGTCCGGGCGGTGCGAGCGGAGCGTGCGCAGCGTGTCGAGCGGGCTGGCCTCGCCCGGGGTCGGGCCGATGAGCACGGCGTCGGCCTGGCCGCCGGCGCCGAGAAAGGCGGCGAATTCCGCGGGGGTGGGTGCGGGGACGACGGCGAACTGCGGCGCATTCACGCGGAAGAATTCCTCGATGGTGCGGCGGGTGACGGCGGAGACCTCGATCAGCAGGACCCGGTGGTGTTTCTCCCGCCAGGGCACGGCCGACGGCCGGATGGGCGCCTGGCGGTGGCGCGCCAGGACGCGTTTGACCGTGTCGACGATCTGGTTGAATTGCGGCGTGGATTTGTCCACGCAGTCCACCGCGCCGGCGCGGAGGGCGCGCACGGCGAGATCGGTCTGGCCCAGGCCGCTGGCCATGATCACCGGGGTGGTGTCGCCGCGCAGGACCAGCTCGCGGAGGACCTGGAGGCCGTCGATGTCCGGCAGCACCAGGTCGAGCAGCAGCACATCGACCCCGCCCCGGGTCATCCGGTCGAGGCAGTCCCGGCCATTGGGCACTATCTCCAAGGTGATCTCCGGGGCGAAATGACCAAAGAACGTCCGCACGATCTCGGCGACGTTGATATCATCCTCGGCATAGAGCACACAGGTCATGGCAGGGGGTAAGTAATGCTTCAACCCCACTGTTTTGCAACGTAGGGCCCGGCGGGCGAGAGAAAACCTTGGTTCCGGGCCGGGAAACCCCCCAGCGGTAATACGCAGGGTCAATTGCGGGGGTGGCCGGATACCGGGCCGGGCGGACTTCTGGCATCCTGAGCCCATGAAAAACGCCTGCCGCACCGCCCGCCTCCTCATCGCGACCCTGTTCGTTGCCGGGGGCGCGCTGGTTGCGCCGGCCGGGATCAAGTCGGACCATGTGCTCGCCGCCATCGTCGCCCGCACCCCCGCGCCGCACCTGGTCGCCGAGGGCGAGCAGCTCAAGGCCGCCGAACTCGCTGCCAGCCAGCTGATGAACGCCCAGGCCTTCTGGGGCATCGGCCGCTCGATGGAGCCCCTGTATGCGACCAACACCGCCGTCATCGTGCAGGAGATCAAGTACGACGACATCAAGAAGGGCATGACGGTCGTCTACCTCAAGAGCACCGGCGTCCGCGTGGCCCACAGCGTGGTCGGCGAGACCCGCGGCGGTTTCCTCGTCCAGGGCGTCAACAACGACGAGGAGGACGCCGAGCTCGTGACCGAGGACAATTTCATCGGGGTCATCGTCCAGGCCTACGCCTCGGCCGACACCCCCTTCCGCACCGCGATCGAGCAACGGGTTGCGGCCCGGGGCAAGGTGCACACGGGCAACCGCACCTGAGCAGTATTTCTGGATTTTGGTCACCTGACGGTTATGTTCATCACGCACGGGGCCCGGGCCGGCCCCGTGCGCACATGACCCACACAGTGACCACGATGGTGGAAAAGGCCCGGCCCGCGCAGCTCAGGATCCTCGTCATCGAGGATGACCCGCGCTGGCGGACCCTGGTGGAGCTGCAGCTGCAGGCCGCCGGGCACACGGTGCTGACGGCGGCCGACGGCCTGGCCGGACTCGCGCTGGCGGCGGAAAAGCCCGACGTCATCCTCTGCGACGTCGAGATGCCGCGCCTGAACGGCTATGGCGTGCTCGAAGCGTTGCGCCAGCAGCCGGGGCTGGGCGACATCCCGTTCATTTTTCTCACCGGGCGGACGGCCCGGGCCGAGCAGCGCAAGGGCATGGTGCTCGGCGCCGACGACTACATCACCAAGCCGTTCCAGCCGGAGGAGCTCCTCGCCGGCATCGCCGGGGTGCTGGCCAAGCGGGAGTCCACCGCCCAGCGGCTGCGGCATTACACCGAGGAGCACCAGCGCGAGATCACGGCGCCGTGGGCGCACGAACTGCTGACCCCGCTCAACGGCATCCTGGGGATCGCGGCGCTGCTGGAGTCTGAACCCGGCGCGGTATCCCACGCGGAGCTGCGGGAGATGGCCCGCTCGATCCAGATCAGTGCACGGCGCCAGCAGGCCCTGGCCCGGAAACTGGTGCAGCATTTCCAGCTCGAGCAATTCCGGGTTAACGGCTGGCTTGATCCCACGGCCGCCGTCGAGGCGGGCGCCGGCATCGAGGACGAGGTGCTGGGGGTCGCCGAGCAGGCCGGCCGCTCCGTCGACCTGCGCCTGCAATGCGGTACGGCGGTCGTCCGGGTCAACCCGGCGTGGCTGCGCACCGCGGTGGCCGAGCTGGCCGAGAATGCCTTCAAGTTTTCCGCGGCGGGCCAGCCGGTGGTCGTGCTCGGCCGGGCGGAGGACGGTCTTTACCGCATCACCGTCACCGACCGCGGGCCCGGGATGACGGCGGAGGAGCGGTCGCAGATCGCGGCTTTCCGCCAGTTTGGCCGCGCGCGGCATGAGCAGCAGGGACTGGGCCTCGGCCTCGCCATCGTCCGGAACATCGCCCTCCTGCACCGCGGCTCGCTCGCGTTGGAAGCCAATCCGGACGGCCCCGGCCTGCGCGCCACCATTGACCTGCCGCTGGGGGATTGAGTCCGGCCCGGCCGGCGGTGGCGGGGTTCAGGGTGGGAGGCCGGCTTCCCCGGCCGCGCGCCGGAGCGGGGCGTCGTCGGGAAATACCTGGAGGAAGGCGCGCAGCAAGAGATCGGCGTTGCGGCCGAAGTTGGCGTGGCCCAGCTCCACCCCATTCCGCGCGACCAGGAGCACGTGGCAGAGGAAACAAAAATCAACCGTGATGAGCTCGTCGCCCCGGTGGAAGCGCAACCGCAGGTAGAACTGCGGCCGGCGGCCGCCGGCGCCGGCCGGCCAGTCGTAGGTCTTGTCGTCCAGCACGAGGCCGCGGAGCGCCGCCGCGGTGGCGGCCGGCACGGGCCTGAAGGCGGTTTCCTCGTAGCGTTCCGTGCTCCGGTCGACGCTGCCGTCGGCGCGCACGGCCGGCGCGACGTGCCGGAGGAGGCAGACATCGACGGCGTCCGCCTCGCGGACCAGCCGGAGGTTTTCCGGCGGACCGAAGAGCTCCGCGACGCCGGCGGGTCCGGCGGTGGCGCCGGCCGGCGCGGCCAGGGCCAGAACGAGCAGCAGGGGGGCGAGGCACCGCATGTCAGACCATGGGCCGGAATTTGCCCACGACGTCCGTGAGGCAGGCGGTGATCTGGCCCAGGGAGCAGACCTCGACGGTGTCGATGAGCTCGGCGAAGACGTTGCCGCCGGCGCGGGCGACGTTTTCCAGCCGTTGCAGGGCGGCGGGGGATTGCTTCGCGTGCTTTTGCCTGAAGGCGCGGAGGCGTGCGACCTGCAGGCGCTGTTTTTTCGGGCTGGTGCGGGCGAGCGGGACGCTCGGCATCGGCTCGCCGGACCGGTATTTGTTGAGGCCGATGATGGGACGGGCGCCGGCGTAGATCTGTTTCTCGTAGGCGTGGCCGGCTTCCTGGATCTTGCTGCGCTGGTAGCGCTGCTCCTGCGCGGCGAGCACGCCGCCGAGGGTGTCCATCTCGCGGAAGACCTCGAGGATGGCCTTTTCAACCTGCTTTTCGAGGAGGAGCAGGCCGGGGGCGCCGCCGAACAGGTTCATCGTGTGTTTGAAGACGCCGGACTCTTCCATGATGATGGACTGGGCGTGGGAGGCGAGGGTGGCGTATTTCTCGGTCGGGGTGGTGAAGGGCTCGTCGGCGGAGTTCGAGTGGCAGGAATTGGTGTAATTCAGGTAGGCGAGCATCAGCTCGACGGCGGTGCGCGTGAGGTTGTTCTGGAACTCGGCGGCGATGAGCGAGCGGCCGGAGGTCTGGGTGTGGAGCTTGAGGATCTGCGCCTTGGGGCCGGCGCCGAAGACATCCCTCATGCCGATGGCCCAGAGGCGGCGGCAGACACGGCCGAGGACGAGGTATTCCACGTCGAGGCCGCAATCGAGGAAGAAGGACAGGCGCGGGCCGAACTCATTGACGTCGGCGCCGCGGGCCTGGAGCAGGCCGGCGTAGGTGAAGCCGTTGGAGAGGGTGAACGCGGCCTGCTGCACGGGCGTGGCCCCGGCCTCGGCGATGTGGTAGCCGGAGATGGAGACGGGATACCACTTGGGCATGTTCGGCACGCACCACTCGATCATGTCGCCGAGGAAGCGCAGCGACGCGTCGATGGGGAAGATGACCTCGTTCTGCGCCTGCACCTCCTTGAGCATGTCGGCCTGGATCGTGCCGCGGAGTTTCGCGACGCAGCCGGGGCCGAAGCGGCGCTGCGCGGCGGCGATGAACATGGCGAGGATCATCGGCGCGGGGGCGTTCATCGTCATGGAGACGGAGGCGTCCTTGCGCGTCAGGTCGAAGCCGGCGAAGAGCCGCGTCATGTCCTCGACGGTGTCGATGGCCACGCCGCCCTCGCCGACCTTGCCGAGCACGCCCTCGTGGTCGGAGTCGAGGCCGTAGAGCGTCGGGCCGTCGAACGCGGTGGAAAGGCGGAGGCTCTTCTGGTGGGTGCCGAGGTAGTGGAAGCGCGCGTTGGTGTCCTCGGCGAGTCCGAGGCCGGCGAAGAGGCGCATCGGTTCCTCGCCGGTGTTCACCTCGCGGTCGAGGTACATCTCGCGGTAGGCGGCGGTGGCATAGGGAAACTCGCCCGGCAGGCCCTGGCCGAGCAGGAATTCGGCGATGACGGCGGGGTCGTCGGTCTGGGGCAGGGCGAGGCGCGGCAGCGGCGTGCCGGTGGGCGAGACGGTCCAGTCCACCGTCTCCCGGATGCGGGCCCAGCGGGCGCGGAGCCCGGCGGCGAAAGCGGCGTCGGTGCGGGCGCGGGCCACCTCGGTGGCGACGTGGGCGTTGTAGGCGTCGACGGCGTCGGCGATTTTCCCGAGCTGGCTCATGCGGCACCTCCGGAGCCGGGGCGGGAGGCGGGAGGTCGCAGGTGGGAGGAGGAAAGCGAGGCCAGGGCCGCGTAGAGCGCGTCGACCCCCGGGTCGAAGTGCTGCGCGGCGGTCGTGGGGTGGAGCTGCTGGCCCCGGCCGTTCTGGTCGAGCCGGGCCTGGATCTCGGCCCGGGCGGTGTGGGCCATCGGGTGGTCGCACTTGTTGAGGGCGACGAGGTCGGCGCCGGTGAGCAGGGCGATCTTCTGGAGCTGGATGCGGCCGCCGTAATGCGGGGCCAGGACGAAGAGCGTCGCGTCGACGAGCGGCGGCCCCTTCCCGTAGATCCGGAACGGGTCGCTTTCCTGGCCGACGCCGACGGACTCGACGAGGATGAGGTCGAACGCACCGGAGTTTTTCAAAATCTTGATGGCGGCGGGGGCGGCGGCGGAGAGGCCGGTGAGACTGCCGCGGGTCGCGAGGGAGCGGAAGAAAACCCGGTCATCCTGCGAGTAGATGGCCGACACCCGGTCGCCGAGGATGGCGCCGCCAGAGCCCGGGTGCGACGGGTCGTTGGCGAGGAGGGCGATCCGGCCGGCCGGATTTTTCCGCAGGAAGCGGGAGGTCAGCTCGTCGATGAGGGTGGACTTGCCCGCACCCCCGGGGCCGGCGACGCCGACGACGAACGCGGGGTGTCCGGCGACCTTGGTGGAGCGGGGAGCGGGGAGCTTGGAGCGGGGGTAGCCGGACTCGGCCAGGGTGATGGCCCGGGCGAGGGCGCGGTCGCCCTTGAACTTCCGGTCGGGCTTCGCGACGCGGGCGTAGTCGCGCTGGATGACAGCCATGATGTCGTCGAGCGGGGTGCCGGCGAAGAAGATGCGGTCGGTGCCCTGACGCCGCATGACGCGCTCGTCCGCCGGCGTGATCGTGCCGCCGCCGCCGCCGAAGACGGGGATGTCGCCGCCGCCCCGCATTTTCAGCTGGTCGACGACCGCCTTGAAGAAGACGAGGTGACCGCCGTTGTAGGAGCTGAGGCCGACGACGTTGACGTCCTCCTGGATGGCGGCGCGCACGATGGCCGCGGCGGACTGGTGGTAGCCGAGGTAGATGACCTCGAGGCCGTGGCGGGCGAGCTCGATGTTGATGGTGGTGACCGCGCTGTCGTGGCCGTCACAGAGGGGCACGGCCGTGAGGATGCGGAGGGGAGGGCGGGGGTGGGCGGCGGCCATGCGGGGCTACAGAAAACGAGGATGGCGCCGGGTGCAATGGTTGAGCGGCGGGCAGCGCCGCCCCGACAGGGCACGGCGCCCGCTCAGATCGGCAGGGTCACATCCACGGTGGTGCCGCGGCCGGGTTCGCTGTCGATGCGCAGCACGCCGCCGAGCCGTTGCACGATGCGGCGGGCCAGGGCCAGGCCGAGGCCGAGGCCCTGCTGCTCGAATTTCTTGCGCTCGTGCTGCTGGAAGAGCCCGAGCTGCTGCAACTGTTTCGGCGTCATGCCGCGACCAACATCCGTCACCGTGAGGTGGAGGTGGTTGCCCTCGGGCTGGAAGCGGATGCGGACGGGGGAATCCTTGCGGGAGAAGTTGAGCGCGTTGTCCACCAGTTCCTCGGCCAGGGCGGTGAACTCGGCCGGGCCGCAGCGCAGGCGCACGCCCGTCATCTCGAGGGTGATGTCGGCCTTGCGCTTGTGCCGTTCGGCGGCGGCGTTGACGCCGGCCGTAAACGCCTCCGCGACCTGGTGGTCCTCCAGCCAGGGTGGCGGGGCGCGGTTGGGGGCGTCGAGTTCGATGATGTGCAGGTAATTCCGGAGGGTGCGGTGCAGGCGGCGGGCCGACGTGAGGATGTCGTGCAGGATGGGGCGGATCTCGTCCTTGCTCAGGTCGTCGAGTTCCTCCTCCAGCATCTCGGTGAGCCCGAACACGCCGGCGAGCGGGGTGAAGAACTCGTGCGGCAGCGTGGCGTGCAGGCTGCTGCGCAGCTGGTCGATGACGCGGTTCTCGAGGTGGCGGCTGATCTCGGCGCGTTTCAGGCGGGCGGCGACGGCCCGGGTGAGGTCGCGGAGGGAAAAGGGCTTGAGCAGGAAGTCATCGGCGCCGAGCTCCATGCCGGAGCGGGGATTGGCATAGGCCGGGTCGCCGGTCATGAGGATGAACTGGCGGTCGGCCAGTTCCGGATCGAGGCGGAGCTGCTTGAGGAAGCCCTTGCCGTCCATGCCCGGCATGTCGATGTCGCAGACGATGACGTCGGGGAGATGGGTGCGGGCGAGTTCGCCGCCCAGGGCGGTGTCGGGGGCGCTGAGCGTGCGGTAGCCATGCGCCTCGAGGCCCTCGACCAGCACGGGCCGCAGCCGGACATCGTCGTCGATCAGCAGGACGGTCTTGAGGCCGGCGCCGGGGATGGGGCTGGGGGGCGATTCGGGCATGCGGCTGGCAGCCTGAGGATTTACTGGCGCATGGCAATGCTTCTGACCGGGCGAACGGGCCGGAGGTCAGAATTCCGCGGACCCCGGGGTGCGGGCGAAGGGGATGACGTCGCGGATGTTGGCCACGCCGGTGACGAACATGAGCATGCGCTCGAAGCCGAGCCCGAAGCCGGCGTGCGGCACGGTGCCGTAGCGGCGGAGGTCGAGATACCACCAGTAGCTTTTCTCGTCGAGGTGGTGCAGCGCCATGCCGGCACGGAGCCGGTCGAGGCGTTCCTCGCGCTGGCTGCCGCCGATGATCTCGCCGATGCCGGGCACGAGCAGGTCCATCGCGCCGACGGTCTCGCGGCCCTCCGCGCAGCCGTCGGTCTGGCGCATATAGAACGCCTTGATCGCGCGCGGATAGTTGTAGACGGTGACCGGACACTTGAAATGTTCCTCAGTCAGGTAGCGCTCATGCTCGGACTGGAGGTTGTCGCCCCAGGCGACCGGATGCTCCCAGGTCTTGCCGGACTGATTCAGGATCTCGACCGCCTCGGTGTAGCTGCAGCGCACGAAGGGCTTGTCGAGAACGAAGTCGAGGCGCGGGAGCAGCTCCTGGTCGACGAACTTGGAGAAGAACTCAAGGTCGCCGGCACAGTGCGCGCGGATGTCGCGGATGAGGTATTTCACGAACTCCTCCGCGAGGTCCATGTCGCCGTTCAGGTCACAGAACGCGGCCTCGGGCTCGATCATCCAGAACTCCGAGGCATGGCGCGAGGTGTGGGAGTTCTCGGCCCGGAAGGTCGGCCCGAAGGTATAAACGTTGCTCAGCGCGCAGGCGAAAATCTCGGCCTCCAGCTGGCCGGAGACGGTGAGGAAGGTTTTCTTGCCGAAGAAATCCTTGCTGCTGTCGATCTCGCCCTGCTCCGTTTTCGGCGGGTTCGTCAGGTCAAGGGTGGTGACGCGGAACATGTCGCCCGCGCCCTCGGCGTCGCTGGCCGTGACGATCGGCGTGTGGACGTAATAAAAGCCCTTGTCCTGGAAGAACTGGTGGATGGCGAAGGCCAGCCGGCTGCGCACGCGGAAGACGGCGCCGAAAAGATTGGAGCGCGGGCGGAGGTGGGCGATCTCGCGGAGGAATTCCAGCGTGTGGCCCTTTTTCTGCAGCGGGTAGGTGGCGTCGGCCTCGCCGAGCACGGTGAACTTCTCCGCCACGACCTCCCATTTCTGGCCCGCGCCCCGGGAGGCGACGAGCCGGCCTTGCACCTCGACCGAGGCGCCGGTGGTGGCCCGGGCGACCTGGGCATAGTCGGGCAGGGCGGCGTCGACGATGACCTGGAGGCCCTTCAGGCAGGAGCCGTCGTTGAGCTCGATGAAGGAGAAGGCCTTGGCGTCGCGCCGGGTGCGGACCCAGCCCTGCAGCAGCAGGGCGTCGCTCGGGGCGGTGGCGTTGAGGGCGGCTTTGACGAGGGTGCGTTGCATGGGGGAATGTTTGCCCCACGCTAACACGGCGGACCGCGGCGGCAGAAGCCTGAAATGGCCGCCGCCCGGCCGGGATCGGCCGCGGTGCGGCTTTCATCGTCGAACTGCCGGCGGCCCGCGAGGACAGGCGGTGGCGCCGGAGGTGCCGGCAATCGGCGGGATTAATTTCGCCCGGCGGCGATGAATTGCGACAACCTGCCGCCGCCCCGGCCAGTCCTAGCCGGCATGAATTCTTCCCCTCATCAAACCCGCCGCTCGCGTCGGCCGGTCGCCATCCTGTCCGTGATCTCCGCGGGCCTCGCGCTTTTTTCCGGCTGCGCTTCCGAGCCGGAATCGCATGTGGTCTCGGCCCCGCCCCCCCCCGCGCCGCAAACCCAGCTGGTCGTCGCGCAGCCGCAGCCGGCCCAGGTCATCGTGGCCAACTCGGCGCAGACCCCGGCCGGCACGGTCATCGTCATGCAGGCGCCGCCTGCGGTGCAGGCGGAGGTAGTGCTGGCGCAGCCCTCGTCGGATCACAAGTGGCTCCCCGGCTACTGGACCTGGCGTGACAACCGCTATGAGTGGATGGCCGGCCACTGGCAGCTGCCGCCGAGTTCGAATGCGGTGTGGGTTGCCCCCCGCTGGGACCGGACGAGCGACGGCGGCTACCGGTTCTACGAAGGCTATTGGAACTGAGACCGGCCGGACGGCACGGTCACCCCGGCGCGGATTTTTCCGCGCCGTTTTCATGCGCCGGCGGCGCGAGGGTTATTCCCTGTGGGTCCGATACGGGGCTTGCCCCGGGGATCATTACTTTTCCGCGCCCGGGGCGCGCGCCTCGATCAGGGCGACCCAGCGGCGGCCCAGGTCGATGCCTGGCAGCTCGATCCAGCGGTGGGTGGCCCACGAGACGGGCCCGGCGACCGCCAGCACCAGCAGCAGCGCGAGCAGCGTGGCCCCGGGCCCGGTCACGGGGAAACCGGCCGGCCAGCGGAGGAATAAAAACTGGAAGACGGCGAAATGCACAAAATAGAGGCTGTAGCTGATCCGCCCGAGGAGCAGCACGGGCCGGTTGACCAGCAGGGCGGAGCGGGTGAGGTTCAGCCCGAGGCCGAACAGCATGAAGGCGGCGCCGTACAGCACCACGGCGGGGAAAGGGGGCGGCATCGGCGGGTGCAACTGCCGGAACAGCGCCCCGCCGAGGACCGCCGCGGCGCCGAGGCTCAGCCAGCCGGGCCGGGGATCGGACCCGTCCCGGGCGTCGCGCAGCAGGAAATGGAGCACGATGCCCAGGGCGAAAACCGGCAGCTGCCCGAAGATCCAGAAGAACCGGAAATTCTCCGCCAGGTACGCAAACGTCGCCGGATAGGCGGGCGTCAGCAGCGGTGCCAGCCACTCCCCGGCCACCCAGCCCAGCAGCACCATGCCGGCGAGCAGCAGCCACGCCCGTTCGCGGCTGGTCACCAGCCGGAACAGCAGCGGCAGGAGCAGGTAGAAGGATACTTCCGCGACGATCGACCAGCCGCCGGGCACCACCGCGTTGATGGTTTCGGGATGCCAGCCGTTGAGAAAAACGGCCGTAAGCCCGACGTCCAGCGGCGTCACGCCATGGGGGGCCCAGAAGCGCGGGCGGCCGCCGGCCAGGAGCACGAAGAAGATGAGCCCGGCGTAGAACATCGGGACGATGCGGAAAAACCGGCGGAGAAAAAAGCCCGCGACCGGGTGGCGCTCCCCGCCCCGGCGCCGGTCCTGCGAGAGGAAGAGGGCGAAGGCGCTGGCGACGAAGAAAAGCTGCACGCCGAGCGCGCCGTTGGCGCAGAATTGCGCCGCCCAGCCCGCGGCCGGGGGGGCCCATTGGGCGGTGTGCGCGAGCACCACCCCCAGGATGGCGTAGCCCCGCATCGCATCGAGCGCGGCAAGTCGCGGGGCGGGGGCGGAAGGCATGCACGCAGCCTGGCCGGCCGGCGGAGGGTAGCCAACCTGGAATTCAGCGACCGTGGCCGGCCAGGTAGGTCAATCCCCACCCGGAAGACCGCAACCAGTCTGGCCAGCCCCGGTCCAAAGCGGTACCATGAAAATTCCCTCCGCAAAGATTTTGAAACCACGGCCCGCGGTCTGGCTGTGTCTGCCGGCGTTGCTGCTCGGCGCCTTGGTCCCGTCCCTGGTCTCCGGTGCGACCGCACCGGCGGCCCGCGTCGCCAACGTCGACCTGAGCATCGTCCTCGGCGCGCCACCCCCGCCGCGGCGGGAAGTGATCATCGAGCGGGACCGTCCCTCGCGCGACCACGTCTGGGTCGCGGGCTACTGGGCCAACCGCCGCGGGCAGCGCGAATGGGTCGCCGGCCGCTGGGAGCGCCCGCCGCAGGGCCGCACGCTGTGGGTCGAACCGCGCTGGGAGAAACGCGGCCCCGGCTACGCCTTCATCGAGGGCTATTGGGCCGCGCCGCATCCGGACGATCACCACGACGACCGGCATGATGACCATGGCGACCACCACTGACCGGCCGGTTTGATCCGGGCCGGCGCGGGCGATTGCAGTCTTCACTTCGGGCGGAAAGCCGGCATGGTCCGTCCGACACATGTGCAGACTCAAGACCGGCTTACTGTCCTGGAGCGCCGCGCTTCTCCTCGCCACCGGCCCGGCGACCGGGGCGGAGCATGAATTTCCCGTCACTGATTTCGGGGCGGTGGCCGGCGCCGCCGCGGTCAACACCCCGGCGATCCAGCGGGCGATCGACACCGCGGCCCGCGCAGGCGGCGGCACGGTCGTCATCCCGGCGGGCGTCTTCCGCAGCGGTTCCCTCTTCCTGCGGCAGGGCGTGGCCCTCCACCTCGCGGCCGGTGCGGTGCTGCAGGGCTCGGAGAACATCGAGGATTATCCGAGGCAGCTGACGCGCATCGAGGGGCACTCCGAGCCGTGGCGCATGGCGCTGGTCAATGCGTCGGGCCTGGTGGGTCTCCGCCTCAGCGGCCCCGGCCGGCTCGACGGCAGCGGCCCGGTCTACTGGCGGGCCTTCTGGCAGCGGCGGAAGGAAAATCCCCGCTGCACCAACCTGGAGGTGGAGCGGCCCCGGCTGCTGTTCATCGACCGCTGCCGCGACGTGCGGATCGAGGGCCTGGAACTCCAGGACTCCGGCTTCTGGAACGTGCATCTCTACCATTGCCGCGACGTCCTCCTCGCGGGCCTGCGCATCACGCTCCCCAGCGCCAGCGCGGTCCTGCGCGGGCCCAGCACCGACGGCATCGACGTGGACAGCTCGCAGGACGTGACCATCCGCCGGTGCTACATCTCGACGGGGGATGACGACATCGCGCTCAAGGGCAGCAAGGGCCCGGAGGCGGACCAGGACGCCAGCAGCCCGCCGGTCGAGAACATCCTCGTGGAGGATTGCGAGATCGGCGACGGCGGCGGCCTGATCACCTGCGGCAGCGAGGCGACCATCGTCCGCCACGTGACCGTGCGCGGCTGCGTCATGTCCGGCCGCGCCACCCTGCTGACCCTGAAGCTGCGGCCCGACACGCCGCAGCATTACGCGGACATCACGTTCGACGGCATCCGGCTCGCCGGGGCCGGCCGCCTGCTGAATGTCGCGCCGTGGACGCAGTTTTTCGACCTGCGGGGGCGGCCCGCGCCGGCGCGCACGGTCGAGCGGATCACCCTCCGCAACATCACGGGGTCATACCGCGCCCTCGGCACGCTGCGGGGCAACCCCGGGGACACACTGCGCGACATCACGCTGGAAAACATCGACGTGACCCTGACGGAGGAGAAGTTCACGCCCGGGCCGGTGGAGAATCTCATCTTGAAGAACGTCCGGGTGAACGGCCGGCCGTTCGTGCTGCCGCCGCCCTGAACGGCGCGGCTGCTCGCTTGCGTTCGGGGCGAAAAGCCGCAGGCTTCCCGCTGCCGATGACCCCGCCGCCCCCGCCCCCCGCCGGCCCGACCGTATCCCGCCGGCATTTCCTCAGCCGTTTCTCCCTCGGCACCGCCGCGCTCTTCGCCCTGCGCCGGTCGGCCGCGGCCGCAGAGCCGCCCGCGCGCAAGCTGGGCGTCGCCCTCGTGGGGCTCGGCAATTACAGCACCCACGAGCTCGGGCCCGCGCTGCGCCTGACGCAGCATTGCCGGCTGGCGGGCGTGGTCACGGGCTCGGCCGAGAAGGGCCGGCAATGGGCGCGCAGCTATGATTTTCCGGAGAAGAGCATCTATCATTACAACACGATGGCGCGGCTGGCCGACAACCCGGACATCGACATCGTCTACGTCGTGACCCCGAACGCGCTCCACGCCGAGCACGCGATCGCGGCGGCCCGGGCCGGCAAGCATGTCATCAGCGAGAAACCCTTCACCGCCACGGTGACGCAGGCCGAGACGGCGCTGGCGGCGTTCCGCGCGGCCGGGATCCGGCATTCGATCGGTTACCGGCTGCATTTCGACCCGCTGCACGAGGAGCTCCGGCGGCTGGCGCGCACCCGGGAATTCGGGCCGTTCCGGCAGCTGGCGGGCGAGTTCGCCTTCGTCATGGGGAACCCGCAATGGCGCGCCGAGCACGCCCTGGCCGGCGGCGGGCCGCTGATGGACCTTGGCGTGTACCTCATCCAGGAGTCCTGCATGGCGGCCGGCGCGGCGCCGGTGGCGGTGACGGCCCGCGAGCTGCCCAAGCGGCGCCCGGAGTTTTTTCGCGACGTCGAGGAGGGCATCGAGTGGAAGATGGAGTTCGCCGACGGCGCGCGCGGCGCCTGTTCCACGAGTTACAACGACTCCCACGATCATTTCCGGGCGGAGGCCAAGGCCGGCTGGTACGAGGTCGGCCCGGCCTTCGGCTACCGCGGCCTGAAGGCGGCGACGAGCCGGGGCCCGGTAAAGGCCGCGCCCCTGAACCAGCAGGCGGCGCAGATGGACGATTTTGCGCAGTGCATCCGGGAAAACCGGCCGAGCCGGGTGCCCGGCGAAATGGGACTGCGGGACATGAAGATCATCGAGGCCATCTACCAGTCGGCCGCGACCGGGCGGCGCGTCGCGGTGCCGGCCTGAGCCGAGCGGCCCGGGGTCCATGAATTTTTTCCCACAAAAGCTGTTGCCCGCGCTGGCCGTTGGGTTCGTCATCCCGCTCATGCCCCTGCACGGCCAGCCGACCCCAGCCGTCCCGCCGCCCGGCCGGCCGGGCTCGGCGGTGTGCAAATGGGAGGATCTCAAGGTCACGCCCACGGGCGCCGGGGTGCGGCGCGACGTCATGGACCGGCCGACGGCGACGCTCGCGCGGTTCGAGTGCCACGTCACCACGCTGAATCCCGGCAACATGTCGCACCCGCCGCACCGGCATCCGCAGGAGGAGCTCATCATCCTCCAGGCGGGCACCCTCGCCGTCAGCATCAACGGCCGCGTGACGACCGCCGGCCCGGGCTCGCTGTTTTTCTTCGCGGCGGACGATCTGCACAACATGACGAACACCGGCGCGGTGCCCGCGACATATTTTGTCTTCAGCCTGTATGTCCCGCCCGGGGCGCCCGCCGGCCCGGCCCGGCTGGGCTCGTCGGTCTTCGACTGGACGCAGCTCGCGGTGCACCCGACTCCGACCGGCGCCCGGCGCGACGTGGTTGACGCGCCCACCGCGACCCTGGCCAGTTTCGAGTGCCACATCACCACGCTCAATCCCGGGGTGGCGCCGCACCCGCCCCATCACCACCCGGACGAGGAGTTCGTCCTGGTGAAGGAGGGCGCCCTCGAGGTGATGCAGAACGGCGTCACCACGCGCGCCGGCGCCGGTTCGGTCCTGTTCTGCGCCTCGAATGAGGAGCACGGCTGGCACAACGCCGGCGCCGTGCCGGTGACCTATTACGTCTTTCGCGTGGTGACGGCGGCCACGCCCAAGGCCTAGCGGGGATGCGCCTTCGCCCCCTGTTTTTCCTGGCCGCGCTCCTCGGCCCCGCCGCCGCGGTCCGGCCGGCACCCACCCTGCCGCCGCCGCCGAGCCGGGCCTGGGTGCAGCACCTCTTCGACTCGCTCAAGGCGCCGGTGCCCCCGCGCCGGCTGGTGGGCGACATCTATTATGTCGGGGCGAGCGGGGTGAGTTCGTACCTCATCACCACGCCGGCGGGCCACTTCCTGCTCGACACCGGGTTTGAGGACACCGTGCCGCTCATCCGGCGCAGCGTGGAGCAGCTCGGGTTCAGGCTGGCGGACATCAGGATCATCCTCAGCAGCCACGCCCACATCGACCACACCGGCGGTCACGCCCTGATGCAGCGGCTCACCGGGGCGCGCGTCTATGCCAGTGCGGGGGACCAGGCGGTGCTCGAGTCGGGCGGCGCGGCGGATTTCATCCCGTTTCCGCGGGACACGATCCGCTATGCGCCGGTCAAGGTGGACCACGTCGTGGCCGACGGGGAGCAGGTGACGCTGGGCGGGGTGACGCTGACCGCCCACCTCACGCCCGGCCACACGCGCGGGGCGACGACCTGGACCATGGCCGTGACGGAGGACCACCGTGTGCTGCAGGTTGTTTTTTTCAGCAGCACCACGCTGAACCCGGGCACGCGGCTGCGGCGGGGCGCGCCATATCCGGAGTTCGTCGCGGACTACGAGCGGACCTTCGCCAAGCTGAAGGCGCTGCCGTGCGATATATTCTTCGCGCCCCACGGCGGCCAGTTTGCGATGGCGGACAAGTTCGCCCGGCAGGAGCGGGGCGAGCAGCCCAACCCCTTCATCGATCCGGCGGGCTGGCACGCGCTGCTCGTGTCCGCGGAGAAGGCTTTTCGCGACCAGCTGGCGGCCGAGCAGGCCGCGGAACCCCCGCGTGGCGGCGGCTGATCACTTCAGCATGTTCTCGCGGGCGCGGGTGAGCCGGGCCCGTTCGCCGGCCGTGAGACTGGCCAGGCCGGATTGCGCGATCTTGTCCAGCAGGCGGTCCATCTCGGCCCGGGAGGCGTCCTTCTCCGGGCGTCCGGCCGGGGGCAGGTCCGGCAGCACTCGCAGCTGCGGGCCACGGCGCCAGAACCGGAGGTCAGGCAGCGTGAGTTGCCCCTGCCGGTGGCGCACGAAGGCCCACGCAAAGCCGGTGGTCGCCCAGAGGGAGAACAGCGCCGACCAATCGTGATACGCCAGCGCCATCAGGGAGAAGATGCCGACGAGGACCAGCGCGGCCCATTTGGCGAGGATGTTGAACAGCAGCAGCGCCTCCGGGTAGAGCGTGGCGAAGGCGACGAAGAGGGCGAAGGCGCCGGTCTCGCCCAGGAGGGTGACCGGCAGCCACAGCCCGATCAGCGTGAAGAGCAGCGGCGACACCAGGTAGATGCAGGCGTAGAGCGCGAGGAAGGTGCGGCGGCCGAAGGCCCGCTCCACCTCGCGGCCGAACCACACGAACATCAGCATGTCGATGACGAACTGGAGGCTCGGGGGGTTGACGAGACCGTAACTGAGCAGACGCCAGACCTGGCCGTGCAGCACCGCCGGGCTCGAGAACTGCAGCCACTGGATGAACGGGCCGTCCACCCGCGAGAACATCAGCAGCGAGGTAACGAGCAGCGAACCGACAAAGACCAGCACGAGGAAATGGGCCGCGTAGACGGCGTGCCCCCGCAGCCAGAGCAGGGGTTGGTGGTCGTCGTCGTCGGCGTCGCCGTTGAACATGGTGGGTTGCCGGGGAAAGTACCGCGACCGGCTTACTCCGCAAGCCGCGAGCGTCGGGCCGGGGCCAAGGACTGGAGCACCCGGGGCAAGAACTGCCGCCCCAAGGCAGCAGACGACCCGGGACTGGCGCCGGGGATTTTATTCCCCGTGCACGCCGGATTCCGTGGAAACCAGCAGGCAGAGCGCGGTGAGGATGAGGGTGGCCGCGATCATGTCAGGTGAGGCCGCCGCCGCCGTCGATGGTGATGTTCTCCCCGATGATGAAGCTGGAGTCCAGGGAGAGGAGGAAGCGGGCGAGCCGGTCGACCTCATCGACTGTGCCGAAGCGCTGGAAGAGCGACCGGGCGGCCAGGTGGTCCTCAAAGCCCTGCTGCGCGTCGGCGGGGAGGCCGAGCTTGCCGTAGTTGGGGGTCTGGATCGGGCCGGGGCTCAGGGTGTTGACGCGGATGACGCGCGGGGCCGGCTCGACCGCGAGGGTGTGGCCGAGCGGCCCCACGGCGGCCGTCGCCGCCGCGTCGATGCGGGCGGTGGCCAGGCCGATGCCCGTGGTGCCGCCGGTGATGAGGATGGTCTTGTTATTCATGGTGAGCGTGGGTGATGATAACGGAACAAACGTTCCAGTTAAGGCAGGGAAAAATCAGTCGAGGACCTGCAAGGCCAGGTGGGCGGATTCCATGAGCGTGTCGTGTTGGCCGAGTGCGCGGGAGGCGACAGCCAGGCCGAGGATGGTGTGGTAAAGGAAGCGCGCGATGGCGGCGGGATCCTTGCTCCTGGCCAAATCTCCCTGGCGCTGGGCGGCGGACAGGCGGGCGGCGAACAGCCCCTCAATTTCACGGGCATGAGCCTGCGCGAGGGTGCGGGTGCCGGGATCGTGCGGGGCGAGCTCGACCATGGCGTTGACCATCAGGCAGCCGTGCGAGCCGTTGCCGCAATTGCCCTGGATCATGCCGTGGAAGAGGGCGGCCAAAACCTCGCGGATGGGCGCCGGGTCGTCGAGCTTGCGCCGGATCATGTCGAGCCCGCGGTCGAGGTAGCGCTTGAGGGCGGTGTGGTAGAGGGTCTGCTTGTCGCCGTAGGTGTCGTAGAGGCTCTGGCGGCTGACGCCGAGCTCGCCGGTGAGGTCGGAAAACGACGTGTGCTTGTACCCGCGGGCCCGGAAAAGCTCCAGGGCCTGGTCGAGCACTTCGGCTTCGTCGAATTCCTTCACGCGGGACATGACACATAAAAGAACGTTCGTTCCAGTATACGCAAGCACAATTTTCTGCCAGCCGGCGCCGGGGGGCGGGCGGGGGATCAGTTCGCGATATCGAAGGTCGTGCTGTGGTCGCGGATCGGCAGGTAGACCTTGTACCATGCCTTCTGCGCATCGCTGTCGGTGTAGGCCTTGAACGCCGCCGCGTCGGCAAACTCCATGACGAACGCATGGGTGCGCTCGCCTTGGGCCTTTAGCGTCTTGGTCCAGACATGCGTGATGCCCGGGTAATGGGCCGGCAGGGCCTGGACGCCGTCGAGCGCGGCCTGGATCTGCTCGGGCGTGGTGCCGGCCTTCCAGGTGACGGTGACGACATGGATGACGGACTTGGGCGCGGTGTCGGCGGCGAAGGCCGGGACCGCACCGAGCAGCCCGGCAGTGACGAGGAGGGCAAGAAACAGCTTTTTCATGGGGGAACGTCAGGACGGTTGGATCGCACGCGACCGGCATGGCCGTATGCCGCCGCCAGCCAACGCCCCGGATGGCAGGTTCGTCAACGCCGGAGTGTCAGTCAACCGGACGTCGGGCTTCGGCCCCGTCGCTCATGGAACGTGGTGTGAAAGCCCATTTCCTTCTCCGGCAAATCGGGTGCGGGTGGTGGAGCGAGCAGGAGCATGATTTGCCGCATGAATTCGCTGATGGCCGTTTCGTGTGAATCGAGGCGCGAGGTCAGTTCCTTTTCGACCGCCACGAGTTTCTTCGCCAGCTCGCGGGTGTCGGTCAGCAGGCCGCGCATTTTGATGAAGGCCCGGACCACGAAGACGCTCATTTGCACGGCCTGCGGGCTGTTGAGGATGTTGGCCGCCATGATGGCGCCGTGCTCGGTGAAGGCGAAGGGCCGCGAACGCAGGTCGCGATGGCGTTGCGGGGAACCGGTCACAATTTGTGACCGGTTCAGGGTTAGCATTTCCTGCGTCGTTAGTTGCAAAAGAAAGTCAGGCGGAAACTTATCCCGATTTCGTTTCAGGGCTTGGTTCAGGACTTTCGTCGGGACGCCGTAGAGCTTCGCTAAGTCGGCATCGAGGATCACGCGCTCGCCACGAATCGTATGAATGACGTTCTCGACGGACGGGAGCGTGACGGGAGATTTGGGGAGACGGGTGCGCATAAAGACTGGCGGCCCGTGACGGAAACGATGGAGAAATCAGCGTCGGCGTGCAGACTACGACTACTCGGCGGACCGGCCGGAATCGGTGGACACCAGCAGGCACAGCGCGGACAGGATCAGGACAAGCGCGATCATGCCGCAGCCTAACACGCCTAGCTGACAGCCCTATGTCAGGAGCTGGTGGTGCAGCTTTAGATCCGCAGCCTGACGCACCTGGCTGCTATAGCCGTCTTAAGCGATCGGGCTCGACACGGAATATCGGCTTAAGGTGGTTAAGTGACGGGTCTAGTGACACGGGGCGACTCGTTTTGCCAGTGCGCGCATCAAGTTCTAAACGAATGGCCTCATCTATTTTCCCACCCACATTGTGACTCGCTCCATTTTCGTCGACTATTCCGAAATATAACGCGGCTATTCCTTCCATTGGCACCGGTATTGCCGAGAAAGCAAAGATGGCGTTAATTGCAGGATAACGATGCCGATAGTCAGCAGCTAGGTTGATAAAAGATGGTGGGTGATCTAGTGACGCGGCACCCGCGTTCACAAGAAGGACTGCAGTATTCTTCGATTGTGGAAGAAAATGATTGGTTGCTAGGATTTGCTTCTCGGCACTTTCAAGTGCGCGTTGAATTGGCTTACCGAGTATTTTCCAGAATTGCTGAGAACCTATGCCGGTGAGACGCATCTGCTTCGATGAAGGCCCGGCCGATAGATTTCCATCACTCCGATGCTTTGTGAACAGTTTTGCAATGGCAGTTTGGTGCTCATTTCGTTCGAGCGGCTCTAAGGTAAGAATCTTCAACTCTACAATGTAGTCCCCGACGAGATAGTCCGCGCAGCGTGTATTCGGAGGTGGTGTATAAAGCTCGGTTAACCGGCGTCCTCCTGCGTGGTGAATGGCTGCATCGAAGAACTTTTCGTTAAAGTCGACGCCGATCACGGATTGCGGAGGACGAATTTGTGCCATGGCTAAGTTTTCCGGGAAACCCCTATTCTACTTCGCGAAGTGGGAGACGAAGGCGTGGACGGGCATCGCCTCGAGGCGGCCGCGGTTGGCGAACAGCTCCATGAGCCGGGCGGCCGGCTCGGCGCCGTAGTGCGCGGCGAAGGCGGCGTGGGCTTTCTGTTGCAACAGCGGGATGCCCTCGGCGCGGCGGCGGCGATGGCCGAGCGGATATTCCACGGCGATCTTTTCCGTCTGCCGCCCGTCGCGGAAGAACACCTGCACGGCGTTGGCGATGGAGCGTTTTTCCGGGTCGAGGTAGTCCTGTGAATACTGCTTGTCCTCGGCGACGGTCATCTTCGCGCGGAGGACGTCGATGCGCGGGTCGGCGGCGGCCTGGTCCTCGTAGTGGCCGGCGTTGAGCGTGCCGAAGAGGAGGCCGATGGCGGTCATGTACTGGAGGCAGTGGTCGCGGTCGGCGGGATTGTGGAGCGGACCGGTCTTGTCGATGATGCGGATCGCCGACTCGTGCGTCGTCAGCTCGATGCGTTCGATGTCGTCGAGCCGGTCGCGGACCTGCGGGTGGAGCCGCACCGCGGCCTCGACCGCGGTCTGGGCGTGGAACTCGGCGGGGTAGGAGATCTTGAAGAGGATCTGCTCCATCACGTAGCTGCCGAGCGGGCGGGCGAGCCGGACCGGCTGGCCCCGGAAGGAGACGTCCTGAAAGCCCCAGGTCCGGGCGGTGAGGGCGGAGGGGTAGCCCATCTCGCCGGTCATGGCGATGAGGGCGAGGCGGACGCCGCGGCTGGTGGCGTCGCCGGCCGCCCAGGATTTGCGCGAGCCGGTGTTGGGCGCGTGGCGGTAGGTGCGGAGCGCGGAGCCGTCGAGCCAGGCGTGCGAGAGGGCGTTGATGAGCAGTTCGCGGTTGGCGCCGAGCAGGACGGCGGCCACGGCGGCCGAGGCCACGCGGACGAGCAGCACGTGGTCGAGCCCGACGCGGTTGAAGGAGTTGTCGAGCGCGAGCACGCCCTGGATCTCGTGGGCCTTGACCATCGCGACGAGGACGTCGCGCATCGTGAGCGGCGCGCGATGCGCCGGGAGCAGGGAATGGTAGGCGGCGGGGGCGATGTGCGCGGCCTGGTGGCGCGAGAGCCAGTCGGCCACGCCGAGGATGGCGCCGAGGTTGTCCGACGGGTGGCCCCACTCGGCGGCGAGCCAGGTGTCGTTGAAATCAAGCCAGCGGACGATGGCGCCGATGTTGAACGCGGCGGCGACAGGATCGAGTTCGTAGCGGGTGCCGGGCACGCGTGCGCCGTGCTGGATCGAGGCGCCGGGGACGACGGGGCCGAGGAGTTTCGTGCATGCGGGGTAGGCGAGGGCCATGATGCCGCAGGCGAGCGTGTCGGCCAGGCACCAACGGGCGGTGTCGAGGGCCTCGGCGCCCGTGACGGGCGCGGACAGCGCGTAGTCGGCGATCGTGGTGAGCAGCGGGTCAGGGGGGGGGCGGACGTTGGAGATGGGGGACGACATCGGGGAACGAAGATGACCCGTGAGGGTGGCGGATGGGGTGGGGCGCGAGCAAGCTCGCTGGCCTACCGCTGGGCCAGCGGGACGAAGGGCCGGTGGGCGGGGCCGGTGTAGAGCGCGCCGGGGCGGATGATCTTGCCGTCGACGCGCTGCTCGACGATATGCGCGGCCCAGCCGGCGGTGCGGGCCATGACGAAGAGCGGGGTGAACATCAGCATGGGCACACCCAGCCGGTGGTAGGCGACGGCGCTGAACCAGTCGAGGTTGGGGAACATTTTTTTCTCGGACCACATGAAGGTCTCGATCCGCTCGGCGACATTGAAGAGGGCCAGGTCACCGGCCGCGACGGAGAGCTCGCGGGCGGTCGACTTGATCAGGTCGCTGCGCGGATCGCTGACGGTGTAGACCGGGTGGCCGAAGCCGATGACGATCTCCCGGCGGGCGACGCGGGCGCGCAGGTCGGCCTCGGCCTCGTCCGGAGTCCGGTAGCGGGCCTGGATCTCGAGGGCGGCCTCGTTGGCGCCGCCATGCTTGGGCCCACGGAGGGCGCCGATGGCGCCGGTGATGCAGGAGTAGAAGTCGGAGCCGGTGCCCGCGATGACGCGGGCGGTGAAGGTGGAGGCGTTGAACTCGTGCTCGGCGTACAGGATGAGGGAACGGTCCAGGGCGCGGACGAGCCGGTCGGCGGGCGGCTGCTGGTGCAGCAGGTGCAGGAAGTGCGCGGCGATGGTAAGGTCGGCCGTCTCGACGTCGATGCGCCGGCCGCCGGTGGCGAAATGGTGCCAGTAGAGCAGCATCGACGGGAAGCAGGCGAGGAGCCGGTCGGCGATGACCCGGGCGCCGTCGACGGTCGCGGCGGTGCCTCCGGCGGCGGGAAGATTTTCCGGCTCGAGGTGGCCGAGCATGGAGCCGCCGGTGCGGAGGACGTCCATCGGGTGCGCCGTGGCGGGGATCTGCTCGAGGACGGCGCGGAGCGGGGCGGGCAGACCGCGGAGCCGGATCAATTTTTCGCGGTAGGCCGCGAGTTCAGCGCGGCCGGGCAGACGTTCGTGGACGAGCAGGTGGGCGATCTCCTCAAAGGTGGCGTGGGCGGCGATCTCGGCGATGTCATAGCCGCGATAGTGGAGGTCGTTGCCGGTCTGGCCGACGGTGCAGATGGCGGTGCTGCCCGCCACGACGCCGGAGAGGGCGACGGATTTCTTGG
>Ga0265319_1000317_pt1 | contig 35915 bp, 32 predicted proteins | sample 4824metaG_FD_192443 | JGI IMG/M metagenome (GOLD analysis project Ga0265319, IMG submission 192443) | Rhizosphere microbial communities from Carex aquatilis grown in University of Washington, Seatle, WA, United States - 4-8-24 metaG | ecosystem: Host-associated > Plants > Roots > Rhizosphere >...
GAGGCTCAAGGACAGACGTATGAACCCTGGGCGAAGGCCCCAGCTGCGCGACGGTCTCCGGGAGAGGGGCACCCAGCTCCTCCCCACCCACCCCTACTTGACGACGAGCGTCCCTTCCATCCCCGCTTCGCGATGCCCGGGGATGGTGCAGTAGTAGTGGTAGGTGCCGGCGGGCAGGTTGGCGCTGACCGAGGTCTTGCCTTTGGCGATGATCGAAGAGACGGCGATCTGCTTGCCGTCGCTGCCTTCGATCGCGACGTCGTGTTCGAGCGAGGAGGGGTTGGTGAAGTCGATCGTCACCTTGCCCGGCTTGCTGGTCAGGCTGCTCTGTTCGTAGGCGATCTGGGTCGGGTTGGCGGCCAGCTGCACGGTTCCGCCGGGGCCCTTGGCGGTCGCTTCCGGACCGGCTCCGCCTTCGGCGGAACCGCCGGATTCGCCCGCTTCTCCAGCTTCGGCTTCGGCTTCTTCTTTTGCCGCTGCTTCGAAGGGGCCGCTGCTCTCGGCTTTTTCGATTTCCTTACCGGCCTTGCTGAGCTCGGCCCCGTGCTCCTTTTCCTCGTCCTTGCCATGGAGGACGGCGAAGGTGGTCGCGCAGCCGATCAGGACCGCGAACCAGAGGACGACCAGGGGCATGAAGCGCCCAGGGAAGCTCTTCACGCGTAGCCCGATCAGGCTGGTGACCACCGCCGAGACCGCGAGCGCGATCCCGAAGATGAAGAAGAGAGTTTCGTTGGTCATAAAGCGGCCGGAATCCTATCCGCTGACGGCGCCGGACACGGCGCGGTGCGGCGTCCTCGGTCGGCCGAATAGCGCTGCTATTCGGCCTTCCTGCGTCCTGGCCCCGCTTGGTCCGGCACCATCAGGAGCTTCAAGCGGCTTGCGCCTCCGGCAGCGGGGTCTCCGCGGCGCTCGCGACGGTCTTGGCCTCGGCCGGCGCCTCGCCGTCGATCCCCAGCGCCGCCCGCACCTTGGTTTCGATCTCCAGCGCCAGCTCCGGGTTGTCGAGCAGGAACTGTTTGGCGTTGTTGCGCCCCTGCCCGAGCCGGGTCTCGCCGTAGGAGAAGAAGGAGCCGGATTTCTGCACCAGGTCCTGCTCCATCCCGAAGTCGAGCAGGCCGCCCTCGCGCGAGATCCCGACCCCGTACTCGATGTCGAACTCGGCTTGGCGGAAGGGCGAGGCCACCTTGTTCTTGACGACTTTGACCCGGACCCGGTTGCCGACCGCCTCGGTCCCTTCTTTCAGGGTCTCGATGCGGCGGATGTCGAGCCGCTGCGAGGCGTAGAACTTCAGCGCCCGGCCTCCCGGCTGGGTCTCCGGCGAGCCGAACTGGACCCCGACTTTTTCGCGAATCTGGTTGGTGAAGATGCAGACGGTGTTGGTGCGGTTGAGGTTGCCGGCGAGTTTGCGCATCGCCTGCGACATCAGCCGCGCCTGCAGCCCCACCGTGGTGTCGCCGATCTGGCCGTCGAGCTCGGCTTTCGGCGTCAGCGCCGCGACCGAGTCGATCGCGACGACGTCGACGGCACCGGAGGCGATCAGGCGGTCGGCGATCTGCAGCGCCTGCTCGCCGTAGTCGGGCTGGGAGACGAGCAGCTCGTCGGTGTCGACGCCGATCGCCCGCGAGTAGACGGGGTCGATCGCGTGCTCGGTGTCGATGAAGGCGCAGACGCCGCCGAGGGCCTGGGCCTGGGCGATGATGTGGTTGACCAGCGTCGTCTTGCCCGAGGACTCCGGGCCGAAGATCTCGACGATGCGCCCGCGCGGGACGCCGCCGATCCCAAGCGCGAGATCGAGCGCCAGCGAGCCGGTGGGAATCGATTCCACCTTGACCGTGCCCTTGTCGCCAAGCCGCATCAGGGACCCGTCGCCGAACTCCTTTTTGATCCCGTTGACCGCATTGGCCAGCGCCGCGTCCTTGGCTTTGGCCTCCTTGGCGGAGACGTCGTTCAAGCTCACTTTCCTGTCTGCCATCTCAATCTCACCTCACTGCTGTCCCTTTGCGGACAGCTCGACTTGGGCCAGGGGGACGTAACGCGCACCCTCTGGCTGGAGTTCAGAACGGTAGAGCGACAATCGGACGCCATAGAAGGCCTCCGCGAGGCTCGCGGGGAGCGCGCCGGGCGGCTGCTCGACGCGCAGCGGCCGCCGCGACCCCCGTCCCTCCGGCCGCACCCTGGCGACCGTCAGATGTGGCCAGAAGGGCCGCTGCTCCGGCTCGTACAGATGCGCGGCGACGAGCAGCTCGGCGAGCCGCGCCTGGATCAGCTCAGTGCCCGGCGAGACCGCCGGCAGGGCGAAGAGCCGGGGCTTGCCCCGGGGCGGCCGCGGCAGCGGGTCGAGCAGCTCGACCAGCGGCGGCGGTCCGGCGCTCGCGGCCATCGCCGCCGCGACCCGTTCGGCGTCCCCTGGTGGCCGGTAGCCGAGGAAGGCGAGGGTGATGTGCAGCGACCGCGACGGCACCCGGCGCAGCGCCGGATCGGCGAGGGCGCTCGCGCCCCAGGCCTCCACCCCACCGCGCACCGAGTCCGGTACGTCCAGCGCCACGAACATCCGGGCGCGCGGGCTCTGCGGTCGCTCCCTCGCCATGGCGCCTACGCTACGGCGCCGGAGCGCACGTGTTAGCACGCCCTCGTCAGGGCTGGGGGAAATTCGACGCGCGGAAGCGTGCCGACGCCGCTAGAGCGGCGGCTCGACCCCACCCAGCAACACCCGCAGCATGTGCATCCCGACCAGGGCCGAGCGTTCGCGGATATCGGCGCGGCGGCCGGGGATCGTCGGCTCGCGGGCGATCGCGGTGCCGTCGGCGAGGCGGGCGTTGAAGCAGACGTAGCCGACCGGCTTCTCCTCGGTGCCGCCACCGGGGCCGGCGACGCCGGTGATCGAGACCGCGACGTCGGCCCCGAAGCGCTCCAGTGCCCCGATCGCCATCGCCTCCGCCACCTGCGGCGAGACCGCCCCGTGGCGCTCGATCAACGCCGGGTCGACCCCCAGCAGCTCCGCCTTGGCCGCGTTCGAGTAGGCGACGACGCTGCCGGCCATGTAGGCGGAGGCGCCGGGGACGTCGGTGATCCGTGCCGCCAGCAGGCCGCCGCTGCAGGACTCGGCCAGGCCCAGGCGCCGCCCCGCCAGCAGCTTCGCCACCTGCGAGTCGATCGTCTCGCCGTCGCGGCTGAAGAGGTGCCTATGGTGCCGCCGCGCCAGCCCCTCCTGGACCGCCATCGCAACCGCCTCGGTCTCGTCGCGGTAGCGGACGTCGATCTCGATCTCGCCGCGCCGCAGGCAGGTGGTGATCTCCACCGCCCCGACCTCGACCCCGTCGTCCTGCTCGATCTCGCGCAGGCTCTTGGCGATCTCCGACTCCGGCACCCCGAAGATCCGCAGCGTGTAGCCGTGCAGCGGCGTCGCCCGCTCCAGCACCGTCCGCACCGGCTCTGCCGCCAGCGCCGCCGGCCACATCGGCTGCAGCTCGCGCGGTGGCCCCGGCAGGACGATCACCGGCCGTCCCCCGGCCGGCACCACCAGGCCGGGAGCGGTGCCGACCGGGTCGAGCGGGGTCGAGCCCTGCGGCACCATCGCCTGCTTGCGGTTGGCGTCCATCACCGCCGCCTCGTCGAACCTGAAGCCGCCCCGCCGCGCGAAGCCGCGCAGGATCTCGGCGATCTTGGCCTCCATCGCCTCGTCGAGGACCAACTCGCGGCCGGCGAAGCGGGCGACGATCGCGGCCGTGAGGTCGTCGGCGGTCGGACCGAGGCCGCCGCTGGTGACGATCAGGTCCATCCGCTCGGCGGCGAGGAAGCGCAGGTCGGCCTCGAGGTCCTCGGGGCGGTCGGCGACGACGAGGATGTGGGCGACCTCGACCCCGAGCTCGGCCAGCCGTTCGGAGATCCAGGGCCCGTTGGAGTCCGAGATCCGCCCGGTGATGACCTCGGTCCCGGTGACGACGATGCCGGCTCGAATCACGAACCGGAAGCTACCGCAGCGCTCAGGCCTCGGTGTCCGCGTCGGCGGCGACCGGCACCGGCGGCGCCGGGGCATCCTGGGACTGCGGCGCCAGGACCCGGTTGAGATCGGCCTGGGTGATCAGCACCTGGCGCGGTTTCGAGCCCTCGTAGCCGGAGATGACCCCGCGCCGCTCGAGCATGTCGATCAGGCGCCCCGCCCGGGTGTATCCGACCCGCAGGCGGCGCTGGATCATCGAGACCGAGGCGGTCTCGGTCTGCACCACCAGGCGGATCGCCTCGTCGAGCAGGTCGTCGCTGTCGGGGTCGAAGTCGCCCTCGTGGGCCTCCTCCTCGACCTCCTCGGGGCTCTCCAGCAGCTCCGCCTCGAACTCCGGTTCGCCCTGCTTGGCCCAGTGCTCGGTGATCCGGGCGATCTCGTCCTCGGTGATGAAGGCGCCCTGGACCCGCTGCAGCTTCGAGCTGCCGGCGCCGCGGAAGAGCATGTCGCCCTGGCCCAGCAGCGACTCCGCTCCGCCCTGGTCGAGGATCACCCGCGAGTCGGTCTGCGAGGAGACAGCGAAGGCGATCCGCGAGGGGATGTTGACCTTGATCGTGCCGGTGATGATGTCGGTCGAGGGCCGCTGCGTCGCCAGCACCAGGTGGATCCCGGTCGCCCGCGACTTCTGCGCCAGGCGGATGATCGAGTCCTCGACTTCGGCCGGGGCGACCATCATCAGGTCCGCGAGCTCGTCGATCACGCAGAGGATGTGCGGCAACGGCGCCTCGCCGGCCTTTTCGCGGTAGCGGTTGAGCTCGTTGAGGTTGCGGCAGCGGGCGGTGCTCATGATCCCGTAGCGGCTCTCCATCTCGCCGATCAGATTGGAGAGCACGTTGGCTGCCAGGCGCGGCGAGGTCACCACCGGCGTCAGCAGGTGGGGCACGTTCTCGTAGTGGTTGAGCTCGACCTGCTTCGGGTCGACCAGGACCAGGCGGACCTCGTTCGGCGAGGCCTGCATCAGGATCGAGGAGAGGATCGCGTTGACGCAGCCGGACTTGCCCGAGCCGGTGGTGCCGGCGACCAGGACGTGGGGCATCTTCGCCAGGTCGGTCCAGACCGCGTTGCCGTCGATCCCCTTGCCGAGCCAGGCGACCAGCGGCGAGGTCTTCTCCGGCCGCCCGGCGTAGATGTCGCCGAGGCGGACGATGCGGCGGCGGGTGTTCGGGACCTCGACCCCGACCGCCTGTTTGCCTGGGATCGGGGCGAGGATGCGGATGTCGGTCGAGGCCAGCGCGTAGGCGAGGTCGTTGGCGAGCTCGGTGACCTTCTTCACCTTGATCCCAGGCGCCAGGCGCAGTTCGTAGCGGGAGACGTGGGGACCGCTGACGACGCCGACGATCTTCGCCTCGACGCCGAAGTGTCCGAGCGTTTCGACCAGCTTGCGGCCGATCACCTCGTGGTCGCGGGTGTCGGGGCCTTTGTCCCCCTTGCCGCGCTCGAGCACCTTCAGGGCCGGCGGCCGGTAGTCGATCTCGTCCGAGGTGGTGACGCCGCGCGCCTGGCCCATCGGGGTCAGGGCGATCGTCTCCGTCTCCGGCTCCAGCGCCTCCTCCTCGGAGGTCGAGATCTCCTCCAGTTCGCGATCGAACTCCTCGGCGGCGAGGCCGAGGTCGGGCTCGTCCTCGGGCTCCTCGGCGAGCGCCACGGTCGGCTCGAACTCGTCGGTGTCCGGGTAGGAGCTCATCACGTCGGTGGGGCCGGCGGCGGTCTCCGCCTCGGCGCGCGTCTGGCGCTGCTGGCGCCAGTCGGCGTGGCTGCGGGCGACGGTGCGCGCGGCGGCGTCGCCGCCGTGGAAGATCCCCCGGAAGAGGCCGCGCAGCCCGCGGCCGGCGCCGCGGGCGAGGGCCGAGACCGAGGTGCCGGTCAGCAGCATGCCGCCGACCAACAGCATCAGCACCGTGAAGATCCGCGCCCCGACCCTGCCGACGAGGTAGGTCAGCCCGGTTTCGACCCCATAGCCGACCTTGCCGCCCTCCCAGCCGAGGAAGAGGACGAAGACGAGGTAGACGCCGGCGGCGACGAGGAAGAGCCCGATCAGGTCGAGGTGGCGCTGTTCGAGGCCGGCCGGCAGCCGCGGTCCGGCCATCGGCTTCGCCGCCTTTTTCCGTTTCGACCCGGCTTTGCCCCCGCGCGCCGGCGCGGCGCGCTTCTTACGCACGAACATGTCCTTCCGGTTCGACGCGCAGGCCACGACCCCTGCGGATAAATTCGCCCTAAATCCCGCAATGACCGGACGAACCGCGGGCTAACATCGGGCGATGCTGAGCGATACCGACCAGGTGGGCGGCCGCGTCCTGATCGTCGAGGACGACGCCGACATCGCCGACGTCCTGCGCCGCTCGCTGCGCAACGAGGGCTACGAGGTGCGGACCTCGGCCGACGGGGTCGAGGCGCTCGACGTCGCCGCCGGCTTCTTCCCCGACCTGGTCGTCCTCGACCTCGGCCTGCCGCGGCTCGACGGCGTCGAGGTCTGCCGCCGGCTGCGGCTCGACGGCGACGTGCCGATCCTGATGCTGACCGCGCGGGCCGAGACCGAGGACCGCGTCAACGGCCTCGACAGCGGCGCCGACGACTACCTGGTCAAGCCGTTCGAGCGCCAGGAGCTGCTGGCGCGGATCCGGGCGCTGCTGCGGCGCCGGCCGCCGCGCGGCGCCGCCTCGCTCGAGGTCGCCGACCTCACCCTCAACCCCGACAGCCGTGAGGTGCGGCGCGGCGAGCGCGAGATCGAGCTGACCAACCGCGAGTTCGAGCTGCTCGAGTTCCTGATGCGCAACGAGCGCCTGGTCGTCTCCCGCGAGCGCCTGCTCGACGAGGTCTGGGGCTACGACCCGATGGCGGCGACCAACACGATCGACGTCTTCATCTCCAACCTGCGGCGCAAGCTCGAGGCCGGTGGCGAGCCGCGGCTCCTCCACACCAAACGCGGCGCCGGCTACGTCCTGAAGGAGTAGGCGTGGGCGCTTCGCCCCAACGCCGGCCCAAGGCGAGCCGGCGACTCCTGCGTCCCGGCAGCTGGCCCCTGCGCTGGCGCCTGGCCGCGGTCTCGGCCGGCCTGACCCTGGTCATCCTGATGCTGTTCGGCGCCGTCGTCGGCGGCGTCGCCACGCAGCGCATCCGCGACGACTTCAACAGCGAGGTGCGGGCCGAGGCGCAGAGCCTGGCCGGCGAATTCCAAATCGAATACTCACTGCTCGGGTCGCCGCGGGTCCGCGGACCACGGCTTCCCATTGTCTTCCCCGACGACGCGTCCGCCCGTGTGCTCGACGTCAACGGCGACGTGCTGACCGGTGACGGCGGGCGGCTGGCGACCCCCGGCTCCTCCAGTCTCGGCCCGCCGTGGAGCGAGATTGGCCTCTCCGGCCACGGCGACATCCGCGTCGCGACCGAACCCATCGTCGACGAAACCGGGCGTACCATCGGCTACGTCCAGTACGGGCGCAGCGACGAGCACGTCGACGCGACCGTCGAACGGCTCTGGCTCTTCATCGTCGCCGGCGTCCTGCTCGGCACCCTGCTGGCGATCTTCGCCGGCCTCGCGATCGCCGGCCGGGCGATGCGGCCAATCGCCTCGCTGACCGCGACCGCGCGCGAGATCGCCGCCACCCGCGACCCCTCGCGGCAGATGCCGGAGCCGGTGGTCGAAGACGAGGTCGGCGAACTGGCCCTGACCCTGGAGGAGATGCTGCGCTCCCTCGACGCCGCCCGGGCCGAGCGCGAGGGGGCGATGCAGAAGCAGCGCGAGTTCGTCGCCGACGCCTCGCACGAGCTGCGCACGCCGCTGACCAGCGTCCTCGCCAACCTCGAGCTGCTGCAGGCCTCGCTCGGCGACCCGGGACAGGCGGAGGACCGCGAGGTCGTCGACTCCGCCCTGCGCTCGTCACGGCGGATGAGCCGCCTGGTCGGCGACCTGCTGCTGCTGGCCCGGGCCGACGCCGGCCGGCTCGACAAGCACCGCCGCTGCGACCTCGCCGAAGTCGCCGGCGACGCCGCCGCCGAGGCCTCGGTGCTGATGGGCGAGCGCCAGCTCAGCGTCGACAACGACCGGCCGCTGCGGGTCGAAGGCAGCGCCGATGAACTGCACCGGCTGGTCCTCAACCTGCTCGACAACGCGGCCCGCCACACGCCGCCGCGCTCGCAGATCGAGCTGCGCCTGCGCGAGCAGGACGGCACCGCCGTCGTCGAGGTCGGCGACGACGGACCCGGCATCCCGGCGGCGATGCGCGAACAGATCTTCGACCGCTTCGTCCGCGGCGAGGGCCCCTCGGACACCGCGGGCGGCACCGGCACCGGCCTCGGCCTGGCGATCGTCAGCGCCGTCGCCAGCTCCCACGGCGGCACGGTCGAAGCCGCGGAGTCCCCCGCCGGCGGCGCCCTTTTCCGCGTCCGCATCCCCCTCGCCGGCTCCGATCCGGTGCCCGGCGGACTTTTAGAGAGGCTTTAGAGCCCGGCCGTAGTTTTCCTCGCGGACGAGACACACTAGCCCGCCGAGGTTCTCCCCAGACACCACCTCGGCGGGCTTTTTCTTTGTCTTGTCGAGGGACGGCGAGGGTTCTAGGGGTTGGGCGGGGAGGGATGCCGACCTCCTTCGGCGGAATTCAGTCGCACGCGCTTCGCGCTTAGCTCCGATGTTGGTGCGCGGCTTCGCCGCGCAGATGACAGATTGCATATCGCGCTTCGCGACATTCCGGCGAAGGAGGTCGGCATCCCTCCCCACGCCACGTCCCTCGGAGTTCTCCAGCTTCCTAAGGACGGAAGCCCACCTTCTCTCGGTGAGTGCTCGCCGGAGGCGAACCCTGCTGGCTCTCCGTCTTTCGGTCGTTGGGGGTGACGTATGTGGGAGGGGAGCCGGTCGCCCTCTGGGGGAATGTTGGCGAAGCCGCGATATGCAATCTGTCATCTGCCCGCCATAGGCGGGCAGCAGGTTTGGGAGCAGCACCCGTAAGGGTGCGCGACGAATTCCCCCAGAGGGCGACCGGCTCCCCTCCCGGACGGGCCTCGTCCCTAGCGTCCCGGAACTCCGCCCAAGTCAGACCTCGATCACAACCGGCAGCACCATCGGCCGCCGCTTCAGCTTCTGAAACACGAACTTGCCGATCGCCTCGTGCAGATCCTCCTCGATCAGGTGCGGCTCGCGGTTCTTCGAGCCCTCGATCTGGTCTTCGACCAGGTCGCTCAGCTCTTCGACCAGGGCGTCCGCTTCCTCGAGGAAGGCGACGCCGCGGAAGATCACCTCGGGGTCGGCGACGACGCTGCCGTCGTCGGAGGAGATCGTGACGACGACGATGAAGATGCCGTCGGCGGAGATCTCGCGGCGGTCGCGCAGGGCGGCGTCGTCGGGGTCGCCGATGTTGACGCCGTCGACGTACATCGTGCCGGCGTGGATGTCCTCGCCGAAGCTGGCGCCGCCCGCGTCGATCTCCAGCGGCAGGCCGTTGCGGCCGCGGAAGATGTTGGCCGGCTCGACGCCAACGGCTTCAGCCAGCTCGGCGTGCAGCCGCAGCCGCTTGTGGTCGCCGTGGACCGGCATCACGTAGCGCGGTTTGGTCAGGTTCAGCATCAGCTTCAGCTCCTCCTGCCAGCCGTGGCCGGAGGCGTGGATCGGGGCGTCGGCGGCGGTGATCACGGTCGCCCCGATCTCGTAGATGCGGTCGATCGTCTCGTTGACGGCGCGCTCGTTGCCGGGCACCGGCGTCGCCGAGAAGACGACGGTGTCGCCGGCCCGCAGCTCGACGTCGCGGTGGTCGTTGTTGGCCATCCGCCGCAGCGCCGAGAGCGGCTCGCCCTGGCTCCCGGTCGAGATCACGACCACCTTCTCGTCGGGGAAGTCCTCGATCTCGCGCGGCTGGATGAAGAGCCCGTCGGGCGCCTTTGCCATCCCGAGGTTGGAGGCGATGTTGAAGTTCTTGCGCATCGAGCGCCCGACCAGGGCGACGCGGCGTTCGAGCCGCACGGCGGCGTCGATCACCTGCTGCACGCGGTGGATGTTGGAGGCGAAGGAGGTGACGATGATCCGCCCCTTGCACTGCGAGAACTGCTGCAGCAGCGCCGGGCCGACGCTCGACTCCGAGGGCGCCACCCCGGGGCGGTCGGCGTTGGTCGAGTCGCCGCAGAGCAGCAGCAGGCCTTCGCGGCCAACCTCGGCCAGGCGCGGGATGTCGGCCGGGCGACCGTCGACCGGGGTCTGGTCGAACTTGTAGTCGCCGGTCATCAGCATCGAGCCGACCTCGGTGCCGATCAGCACCCCGCGCATGTCGGGGATCGAGTGGGCGAGGTGGATCAGCTCCAGCTCGAAGGGACCGCGGCGCACCTTCTCCCCCGCCGGCAGCTCCTGCAGCGGCGCGTCGGAGAGCTTGTGCTCGTCGAGCTTGGAGCGGACCATGCCGATCGTCAGCAGGCCGCCGTAGATCACCGGCGGCGAGCCGATCTCGCGCAGGACGTAGGGCAGGGCGCCGACGTGGTCCTCGTGGCCGTGGGTGAGGACGATCGCCTCGATCTCGTCGGCGCGCCCGCGCAGGTAGGAGAAGTCGGGCAGGACGAGGTCGATTCCGTGCATCTCCGCGGTCGGGAACATCAGCCCGGTATCGACGATCAGGATGCGGCCGTCGAACTCGATCACGGTCATGTTCTTGCCGATCTCGCCGAGACCGCCGAGGGGCAGCACGCGCAGCTTCTTGCTTGGCACTAGTGACTCACTCTCTGTCTGAAGTTTGGAATCAGGAGGCGACCGGCAGGCCGATGCCCGCGAGCGCCGCCTTCACGGCCGCCCGCTGCTCGGCGTCGCAGGGCACCAGCGGCAGCCGCATCCGCCCCGAGGCGAGGCCGAGCAGCTCCAGCGCGGCCTTCAGCGGGATCGGGTTGGTGGTTACCGAGAGGCCCTCGTAGAGGGGCGCCAGCTCGGCGTCGATCTCGGCCGCACGGTCGAGATCGCCGTCCTGCGCGGCGTCCCACATCGCCCGCATCCGCTCGCCGGCGACGTGGGAGGCGACGGTGATGCCGCCGGCGCCGCCGAACCGCAGCACGCGCAGGAAGGTGTTGTCGTTGCCGGCGAGGACGGCGAGGCCCTCGACCGGGCCGAGCTCATCGTCGTTGGCCTGCTTGACGGCGACGATGTTGTCGACCTGGGCCAGCTCGGCCAGCAGGTCCGGGGGCATGTTGACGATCACCCGCGAGGGGATGTTGTACATGATCATCGGCAGCTCGGGGACGGCCGCGGCGACCGCCTCGAAGTGGGCGCGCAGGCCGGCCCGGTTGGGCTTGTTGTAGTAGGGCGCGACGACCAGCGAGGCGTCGGCGCCGGCCTCGGCGGCCATCTTCGTCAGCTCGCCGGAGTGGCGGGTGTCGTTGGTGCCGGTTCCGCAGACGAGCAGGACCTCGTCGCCGACCTCGGCCCGGACCGCCTGCAGCAGCTCGACCTCCTCGCCGTCGGTCAGGGTCGGGCACTCGCCCGTCGTTCCCCCCACGACGAGGCCATGGGAGCCATGCTCGAGCAGGTGCGCCGCAAGCCGGCGGGCGGCGTCGCCGTCGACCCCGCCGCGCTCGTCGAACGGGGTCGCCATCGCCGTGATCACGCCTTCGATCGCCTTCATCGTTGCCAGGGTACCCAGTTCGCCGGCTCGCTCGCCGAGATCGTCACAGCAGCTTCTCGAGCCCGACCGTGAAGCGCTCGGGCAGCTCGGCGACCCGGCGCACGGCGAGCAGGACGCCGGGCATGAAGGAGCGGCGGTCGATCGAGTCGTGGCGCAGCGAGAGCGTCTGGCCCTCGCCGCCGAAGATCACTTCCTGGTGGGCGACCAGGCCCGGCAGCCGCACCGAGTGGATCGGCTGGTGGACGCGGCCGCCGGCGGCGTCGATCAGCTCCTGGGTGCGCTTGGCGGTGCCCGAGGGGGCGTCGAGCTTACGGTCGTGGTGGAGCTCGATCAGCTCGCACTCGGGCATGTGCGGGGCGATCGTCTGGGCGACGACCATCATCAGCACCGCGCCGATCGCGAAGTTGGGGGCGACGAAGCAGTTGGCGGCGGCGGCCTCGGCCGCCTGCCGCGCCGCCTCGAGGTCGAAGCCGGTGGTGCCGACGACGGCGTGGACGCCGGCCTGCAGGCAGAGACGGACGTTGCCGAGCGCGGTCTCGGGCACGGTGAAGTCGACGACGACGTCGGCCTCGCCGAGCAGGTCGGCGAGCTCGACCCCCAGCGCCGGGTCGGCGCGGCCCGCCAGAACCAGGCCCTCGGCCTCCTCGACCGCCGCGCAGACCGTCTCCCCCATGCGGCCGGCGGCGCCGGCGACGACGACTCGGGTCACGCCGCTACCAGGGTCTCGCTGACCGGCGCCAGCGCCGCCCGGAAGCGGTCCTCGTCGGCGCCGACGCAGGCGGCGGAGAGCCGCTCGGCGCCGTAGAGCTCGGCCGCCAGCTCGGTCAGGTCGTCGACCTCGATCGCGTCGACCCGGGCCAGCATCTCGTCGAGGCTTTCGATCGGCAGCCCGAACAGGGTCGCGCGGGAGATCCGCGTCATCCGCGCCGCCGTCGACTCCGAGGAGAGCACGAGCCGGCCCTTGACGCTCTCCTTGGCCCGGTTCAGCTCCGCCGCCGAGACCGGCTCGGAGCGCAGGCGGGCGAGCTCGGCGCCGATGATCGCGCAGGCCTCCTCGACGTTGTCCTCGCGGGTGCCGACGTAGGTCGCGACCAGGCCCTGGTCGGTGAACTGCTCGTTGTAGGAGCCAACCGAGTAGGCGAGCCCGCGCTTCTCGCGGACCTCGCGGAAGAGGCGCGAGGAGGTCGAGCCGCCGAAGATCGAGTCGAGCACCGCCAGCGGGTAACGGCGCTCGTCGTCGCGGCGCAGCCCCGGCGCGCCGAAGCAGATGTGGTACTGCTCGGTCTCCTTGCAGTGGAAGCGGAGCCGGGCGCCGCCGTCGAGGCCGGTCTCCGGGGCGACGCCGCCGCCGTCGGGCGAGGGGGTGATCAGCCGCTCGGCGAGGGCGACGATCCGCTCGTGCTCGAGGTGGCCGGCGGCGCCGACGACGATCTCCGAGCCGGCGTAGCGGGCGTGGTGGTAGGACTCGATGTCGGGGATCGGGATCGAGGCGATCACCTCGGCCTCACCCAGCACCCGGCGCCCCAGCGGGTGGGCGCCGAAGACGGCCTCGGCGAGGACGTCGTGGACGCGGTCCTGGGGCTCGTCCTCGTACATCGCGATCTCCTCCAGCACCACCTGGCGCTCGGAGTCGATGTCGGGGTAGGTCGGCGCCAGCAGCATCTCCGCCAGCAGGTCGAAGACCTCGTCGGTGTGCTCGTCGAGGAAGCGCGCGTGCAGGTGCGTCGTCTCCTTGCCGGTGGCGGCGTTGACCGAGGCGCCGAGCCCGTCGAAGCGCTCGGAGATCTCGATCGCCGAGTAGCGGGCGGTGCCCTTGAACAACAGGTGCTCGAGGAAGTGCGAGACCCCGGCCAGGGCCGGGGTCTCGTTGCGGGAGCCGGTTCGCACCCAGAGGCCGAGCGCGACCGAGCGGACCGAGGGAACCTCCTCGGTCACGACCCGGACGCCGGAGCCCAGCTCGGTGAGTGCGGGCGCGCTCAATGCTCAGCTACGGCGCTCGCGCTCGCGCCGGGGGCGGCGCTCGCCACCGCCGCGGCCGCCGCGATCGCCGCCGTTGCGCCGGCCACCGTCGCCGGAGCCGACCGAGGCCAGCTCCTCCGGCGATTTGCCGGCGACCGAGGGGTCGTCGGAGAGGCGCAGGCCGATCCGGCCGCGCTCCTTGTCGACCTCGACCACGGTGACGTCGATCTCCTCGCCGGCCTTGAGCACGTCCTCGACCGAGTCGACCCGCTCGCCGGGCTTGACGTTGGAGATGTGGAGGAGGCCGTCGGTGCCCTTGACCAGCTCGACGAAGGCGCCGAACGTCGTCGTCTTGACGACTTTCGCCGCGTTGTAGCGGTCGCCGACCTCGGCCTCGCGGGTCATCGAGTCGATCCGGGCGACGCAGGCGTCGACCAGTTCGCCGGTCGGGGCGTAGATCCGCACCGTGCCGTCGTCCTCGACGTCGATCTCCGCTTCGAACTCCTCGCAGAGGGCGCGGATCGTTTCGCCGCCTTTGCCGATGACCGCCCCGATCTTCTCCGGGTCGATCTTGATCGACTCGATCGCCGGCGCGTGCTGGGAGAGCTTCTCCCGCGGGCCGTCGATCGCCTCGGCCATCTTGCCGAGGATGAACTGGCGGCCCTTGTTGGCCTGCTCCAGCGCGTCCTCGAGGATCTCGAAGGTGACGCCGGTGATCTTGATGTCCATCTGCAGGGCGGTGATCCCGTCCTTGGTGCCGGCGACCTTGAAGTCCATGTCGCCGAGGTGGTCCTCGACGCCGGCGATGTCGGTGAGGACGATGTAGTCGTCGCCCTCTTTGATCAGGCCCATCGCGACGCCGGCGACGGGGGCGCTGACCGGGACTCCGGCCGCCTGCAGCGCCATCGAGGAGGCGCAGACCGAACCCATCGAGGAGGAGCCGTTGGACTCGAGCGTCTCCGAGACCGCGCGGATCACGTACGGGAACGACTCTTCGTCGGGGACGGTCGCCAGCAGGGCGCGCTCGGCGAGGGCGCCGTGGCCGATGTCGCGCCGCTTCGGGCCGCGCATGAAGCCCGCCTCCCCGACCGAGAAGGGCGGGAAGTTGTAGTGGTGGAAGAACCGCTTGGTGGTCTGCAGCCCCAGCGTGTCGAGTCGCATGTCCATCCGGGTCGTGCCCAGCGCCACGTTGGAGAGGATCTGGGTCTCGCCGCGGGTGAAGAGGGCCGAGCCGTGCACGCGCGGGGAGATGTCGACCTCACACTCGATCGGCCGGATCTCGTCCTGGGCGCGGCCGTCGGGGCGCTTCTTGTCGACCGCGATCGCCTTGCGGATCGTGTCCTTCTCGATCGAGCCGAAGGCGGCCTTGACCTCGGCCACCCGCTTCTCGTCGGTCTCGCCGTCGGCGGACTCAGGCGCGTACTTGGCGACGACCTCGTCCTTGACCTTGTCGATCGCCTCGTAGCGCTCGAGCTTGCCCTCGGTGGCGATCGCGTCGACCAGCGCCTGGCCGTGGGAGGAGCGGATGTCGCCGATCAGACCCTCGTCGATCTGCGGAGCCTCGACCTGGATCTTCTCCTTGCCAGCCTTCTGCTGCAGCTCCTCCATCGCCGCGCAGAGCTTCTTGATCTCGCCGTGGGCGATGTCGAGCGCGTCGAGGATCTCGGCCTCGGTGACGCCCTCGGCGCCGGCCTCGACCATCAGGATCGCCTCGTCGGTGCCGGCGACGATCAGGTCCAGCTCCAGCTCCTCGTGGCGCTCCTCGTCGGGGTTGACGACGAAGTCGCCCTCGAGCTTGCCGATGCGGACGGCGCCGACGTGGGCGGCGACGGGGACCGGCGAGATCGCCAGCGCCGCCGAGGCGCCGTTCATCGCGAGGATGTCGTAGGGGTGCTCGTGGTCGACCGAGAGCGGCATCGCGACCAGCTGCGTCTCGTAGTGCCAGCCCTTGGGGAAGAGCGGGCGGATCGGCCGGTCGATCATGCGCGCGGTCAGCGTCGCCTTCTCGCCGGATTTGCCCTCGCGACGGAAGAACGAGCCGGGGATCTTGCCCGCGGCGTACATCCGCTCCTCGACGTCGACGGTGAGGGGAAGGAAGTCCACGTCGCGCAGGTTGCCGACGGTTGCGGTGCAGAGGACCATCGTGTCGCCGGCCCTAACCACGACCGCGCCACCCGCCTGCTTCGCGAGTTTGCCCGTCTCGAAGGAAATCTGGCTGTCGCCGACATCCACCGAAACGCGGCTTACGTCAAACATGCTCATTTAGTTGTCCTACCTCCGGCCGCCCGGTTGGCGGCCATCTGCTTTCAGAACTCTCGTTCTCTTTCACCGGAGAGATTACACACCGAAAACCGCTGGAGTCGAGGTAACCCCGGCGCGGATGCCGGATTCGAAGTCGCGGCGAACGCGGGCGGCGACCTGCTCGGAGCGGCGATCGGCCTCGAACCGCTCGAGCTCGAGGCCGAGGCGCCGGGCCCGCTCCCAGAGATGCGGGTCGTCGACGCGGCCGCGATCGGCGTAGAGCGAGTCGACCATCTCGAAGAAGCGGCCCTGGCGCCCGGCCGCCTCGGCCGCCGCGTGCAGCGCCGGCGCCCGCGGGTGCTTGCTGGCGACCGGGAAGTGGCGGAAGGCGATCCGCCCCGGGCCGGCGGCGATCCCGGCCCAAGCGGCGGCGCAGTGCGGGCAGCCCAGATCGGCGTAGACGATCATGGCCTCCCCCTCCCCGCGGGCGTGGTCATCCGCTGCCGGCGGCGGCACCGCGGCGCTGGTCAGCTCGCTCACGATCGCGACGAGTCTGCTCCAACCCGTCCTATGGAAGGGTCACAGCAGACGCGCGGTCCTAAGAGGAGGCGAGCGCGTCGAAGATGACGTTGGCGCCGGGGAACTCGCCCGGCGAGGGCGACTCGTAGGCCCAGGCGACGGTGCCCTCCTCGTCGATCAGGACGAGGGTGCGGTTGGCCATGCCAACCGCGTCGAGGTAGGAGCCGTAGGCGCGCGCGACCTCCCCCTTGGGCTCGAAGTCGGAGAGCAGGGTGGTGTCGATCCCGAGCTTCTCCTGGAAGGCCTTGTGGGCGTAGGGGCTGTCGACGCTGAGGCCGAGCAGGGTCACGCCCTTGGCCTCGATCTCCGGCTTGACCTCCTGGTAGAGCGAGAGCTGGTCCGAGCAGACCGGGCTGAAGTCGAACGGGTAGAAGACCAGCAGGATCCTGCCGCCGCGCAGGCTGGCCAGCGAGACCTCCTCGCCGTCCTGGTCGCGGAGGCTGAAGTCGGGTGCCGGCTCGCCGGCGGCGATCATCGCCGCAGGCCGAGATCGGCGACGAGGGCGCGGTAGCGCTCGAGGTCGGTGCGCTCGAGGTAGCGCAGCATGCGACGGCGCTTGCCGACCAGCATCAGCAGCCCGCGCCGCGAGTGGTGGTCTTTGGCGTGGGTGCGCAGGTGCTCGGTGAGCTCGTTAATGCGCGCGGTGAGCAGGGCGACCTGGACCTCGGCGGAACCGGTGTCGCCATCGGCGCGGCCGTACTTGCCGATCAGCTCGCTCTTCTTTTCCTTGGTCAGGCCCATTGCGGTCTCGTCTCAAAAAGTCTCAAAAAAGCCGTGCACCCAGTGGGTCACGGCCGCTGCAAGGTAGCACAGGGAGACACTCTCCTCCCGCGCAAAACGTTCGCAGGGGCACCCCATCCTCCCGGGCACGTCGCGCCCCGGGGTGCGGAGGGAGCCGATGCCCTCCGAACGTTTTGCGCGGGAGGAGGGGAGCTCCGCCGAGGCGCCAGCCAGAGCTCTCTCCTCCGACGAGTTGCGAGTGAGGAGGGCGTCGGCTCCCTCCGCTCGCTGAGCACGCCTGTCAAGGTCGCTGGAATGCCGCGCAGACGCGCTTCGCGTCCTCGACGTCGCGGCGCATCTGAGCGACCAGCTCCTCGACGCTGGGGAAGCGCTTCTCGCCGCGCAGGCGCTCGACGAAGGCGACCCGCAGCGTCTTGCCGTAGAGGTCTTCCTCGCGATCGATCAGGTAGGTCTCGATCAGCACCCCGCGGCCGCTCTCGAAGGTCGGTCGCACGCCGACGTTGACGGCGGCGGGGACGCCGTCGGCGAAGGCGGCGAAGACGCCGTGGCCGGGGATCGCGAGGCGGTCGTCGGGGACGATGTTGGCGGTCGGGAAGCCGAGCTCGCGACCGCGCTGGTCGCCCTTGACCACCTCCCCCTCGACCATGAAGGGGGCGCCGAGGCAGTGGCGCGCGCCTCCCATGTCCCCAGCCGCCACCAAAGCCCTGATTCGGGTCGAGGAGACGGTCTCGCCGTCGACCTCTACCAGCGGCACCACCCGGGTCTCGAACTCGCCGCGCGCGGCCAGCATCGCCGGGTCCCCTTCGGCCTTGGCGCCGAAGCGGAAGTTCTCGCCGACCGAGACCCGCTCGGCGCCGAGCCGCTCGATCAGCACGTGCTCGATGAAGTCCTCGGCGCTGCGGTGGGCGAACTCCTCGTCGAAGTGGATCGTGACCAGCTCCCGCACCCCCAGGCCCTCGATCACGTCGCGCTTGACCGAGAACGGCATGATCAGCTTCGGCAGCGCCGCCGGGTGCAGGACCTCGAGCGGGTGCGGGTCGAAGGTGAGAACGGTGTCGGCGCCGTCGATCACCGCCTGGTGGCCGAGGTGGACGCCGTCGAAGGTGCCGATCGCGACGTGGCGGGACCGCGGCTCGGCATCCGGCAGGGCGGTGACTTCGATGCTCACCGCAGCGCCTCCCGCACGGCCGGCAGCAGCTCGGAGAGGGCGGCGAGGTCGTATTCGTGACCGGCCTTGAAAACCGAGAACGGCCCGATCGCGGTGCGCCGCAGCTCGCAGCAGTAGGCGTCTTCCAGCGTCTCGATCAGGGTCCGCACGTAGGTCCCGGCCGAGCACTCGATCTCGTATTGGAAGTAATCGGTCGATCCGGTGGAGACGACGCCGGTCAGGTCCGCCCGGTAGATCTCGACATCCCGCTCCGGGGTCCTCACCACCTCGCCGCGGTGAGCTTTCTTGTAGAGGCGCTCCCCTTCGACCCGCACGGCGGAGGTCATCGGCACCCGCTGGCGGACGATCCCGGTCGGCAGGTACGGTGACGCCGGCACGCGCCCGGTGAACACGATCTCGCCGTCGGGGTCCCCCGTGCTGGACCGCCAGCCCGGTCTCGCTTTCGCCGTATAGGTCTTCGGCAGCCCGACGAGGAAGCGCTGCAGCCGCGTCGCCGGCCCCAGCAGGACCAGCAGCAGGCCGGTGGCGAAGGGGTCGAGGGTGCCGGCGTGGCCGGCCTTGCAGCCGCGCTCGCGGCGGACCCGGGCGACGACGTCGTGGGAGGTGACCCCCGCCGGCTTGTCGTAGAGCAGCACCGCTCCGCCAGCCTCAGCGAGCGCCATGCTCAGGGTCCGAGCTGGGCGACGACCTCGCCGCAGAGGAACTCGACCAGCTGCTCGAACTCGAGGTCGGTGGAGAAGCCGGCGGCGCGCTTGTGACCGCCGCCGCCGCGCTTGCGGGCGATCGCCGAGACGTCGACGTCGCCCTCGCTCGAGCGCAGGCTGACCTTGCGGGCGGCGCTGCCGCGGTTGCCGAGGTCGCGGACCACGGCGGCGACCTTGGTGCCGTCGATCGAGCGCAGGTGGTCGATCACCCCCTCGGTCATCTCCTCGCCGGCGCCGGTCGCGACGTAGTCGGCGGCGGTGATGTAGCTGACGGCGAGGCGCTCGCCGCAGAGCCGCTGGATGTCTTCGAGCGCGCGGCCGATCAGTTTCAGCTTCTCCAGCGGCACGTGCTCGTAGAGGCGGCGGTAGGTGTCGTCGACGTCGACGCCGGCGTCGATCAGGTCGGCGGCGACCCGGTGCGTGTGGGCGTCGGTGTTCTCGTACATGAATTTGCCGGTGTCGGTGACGAGGCCGACGTAGAGCGCCGAGGCCATTTCCGGGCTGATCCTGGCGCCGAGCAGGATCGCCAGGTCGTAGACGATCTCGGCCGTGCAGGAGGCGCTGACGTTGACCAGGTTGAAGTCGCCGAAGCGGGTGTTGTCGTGGTGGTGGTCGATGTTGATGATGTCGTTGCCGCCCGCGGTCAGGAACTCGACCGGCATGCGGTCGATGTTGCCGCAGTCGAGGAAGACGACGGTGCGGTCGGCCATATCGGCCGGCGGCTCGTGGAAGACCTCCTCCAGCGGCAGGAAGCGGTACTCGACCGGCAGCGGGAACTCCTTGGCGCCGAGGAACATCACCGAGTCCTTGCCGAGCTGGGTCAGCAGCTGGTGCATCCCCAGCAGCGAGCCGAGCGCGTCGCCGTCGGGCCCCTCGTGGGCGGTGAGCAGGAAGCGCTCGCGGGCGCGCAGCTCGGCGGCGACCTGCTCCAGCTCCGAGCCGGCGATGCCGGTCAGCTCGCTCATTCCGGCTCACCGGGGTCGGCGGGCGCCTCCTCCTCCAGCAACTGCGAGATCCGCACCCCCTGCTCGATCGTCTCGTCGTAGTGGAAGCTCAGGGTCGGGGTTCGCTTCATCCGCGTCTCGGCGGCGATCCGCGACTGCAGCACGCCGTGGGAGGAGCGCAGGCCACTCAGCGTCTCCGCCCGCGCCTCCTCGTCGCCGAGCACACTGACGTACACCTTGGCGGTGCGCAGATCGGGGCTGGTCTCAACCGAGGTCACGGTGACGAAGCCGATGCGAGGGTCGCTGAGGTCGCCCGATATCGCCGCGCCGACGACCTCCCGGAGCACCTCGTTGATGCGCCGCATGCGAGCGCCGGCCATCGTAGCCCTTTACTCCAGCGTCTGCTCAACCTGTTTGGTCCGGAAGAACTCGAGCACGTCGCCCTCCTTGACGTCGGCGTAGCCGTCGAGCACGACGCCGCACTCCTGCCCTTCCTCGACCTCCTGAACGTTGTCTTTGAAGCGCCGCAGCGAGCCCAGTTTGCCGGTCCAGACGACCGTGCCCTCGCGGATCAGGCGGACGCTGGCATCGCGGGTCGCCTTGCCTTCGGTGACGATGCAGCCGGCGATGCGGCCGACCTTGGAGGCTTTGAAGGTCTGTTTGATCTCGGCCTCGCCGGTCGTCTCCTCGACCTCGAGCGCCTCCAGCAGCCCCTCCATCGCGTTGCGCAGATCCTCGGTGATTTTGTAGATGACCGAGTAGGTGCGGATGTCGACGCCCTCGCGCTCGCCGGCGCGGCGGGCGTCGGCCAGCGGCCGCACGTTGAAGCCGATGATGATCGCTTCGGAGGCCGAGGCCAGCATCACGTCGGACTCGTTGATGCCGCCCGTCTGTGAGTGGATGATGTTGATCGCGACCCGTTCCTGCGGGACCTTGGCGATCTCGTCCTGCAGCGCCTCCAGCGAGCCGGCGACGTCGGCCTTGAGGACGATGTTGAGCTCCTTGATGTCGCCGGCCTGGGCGCGGGCGAAGACCTCGTCGAGGCTGACCTTGCGCGCCTGGCGGCGGGCCAGGGCCTCGGTCTTGAGCCGGTTGGCGCGCTCCTGGGCGAGCTGGCGGGCGCGGCGGTCGTTCTCGACCGCCTGCACGAATTCGCCAGCGTCGCTGACGCCGTCGAAGCCGAGCACCTCGACCGGCATCCCCGGCCCCGCCGACTCGACCCGCGCGCCGGTGAAGTCGTGCATCGCCCGCACCCGGCCCCACTGCGGCCCGGCGACCAGCGAGTCGCCGACGTCGAGGGTGCCGCGCTGGACCAGGACGGTGACGACCGGGCCGCGGCCGGGGTCGAGCTGGGACTCGATCACGGTGCCCGAGGCGGGGGCGTCGGGGTTGGCCCCGAGCTCCTCCAGCTCGGTCACCAGGAGGATCATGTCGAGCAGGTTGTCGAGGCCCTCGTGGGTCTTGGCCGAGACCTCGCAGAAGACCGTGTCGCCCCCCCACTCCTCGGGCGAGATGCCCTCCTGGGCGAGCTCGTTGCGGACCTTTTCCGGGTTGGCGCCCTCTTTGTCGATCTTGTTGACGGCGATCAGCATCGGCACGTCGGCGGCGCGGGCGTGGTCGATCGCCTCCTTGGTCTGCGGCATCACCCCGTCGTCGGCGGCCACGACCACGACGGCGACGTCGGTGACCTTGGCGCCGCGGGCGCGCATCGCCGTGAAGGCGGCGTGGCCGGGCGTGTCGAGGAAGGTGATCGTCTTCTCGTCGTGGTGGACCTGGTAGGCGCCGATGTGCTGGGTGATGCCGCCGGCCTCGCCGGCGGCGACCTCGGTCTCGCGGATCGCGTCCAGCAGCGAGGTCTTGCCGTGGTCGACGTGGCCCATGATCGTGACCACCGGCGGGCGGTCGGCCAGGTCCTCCTCGGCGTCGTCGAACTGCGGCTCCTCCGGCTCCTCGTCGGCGGCGGTGACGATCTCCAGCTTGCGGTCGTACTCGTCGGCGATCGCCCGGATCGAGTCGTCGGTGAGCGTCTGGGTCAGCGTCGCCATCTCACCCATCATCATCAGTTTTTTGATCACCTCGGCCGGGGCCAGGCCGAGCGACTCGGCGACCTCGCGCACGGTGGCGCCGGAGTTGACCTTGGTCGCCTCAGGCTCGACCGGGGTCGTCGGCGAGGCCGGCGGCTCCTCCAGCAGCGGCCGGCGGCGGCGCCCGCCGCGGCGGCGCGGCGGGCGCTGCGGCGGCGGGCCGCCCATCTGGTCGCGGCGGGCGGCCTGCGAGTCGATCACGACGCGGCGTTTTTTCGGCGCCGCCCCGCCAGCGCCAGCGCCGCCCTGCTGCTGACCGGCCGGGCGCACCGGTTTGGTCGAGGTCGCGGCTTTCGCCGCTGGAGCGGCTTTCCGAGCGGGCGGCGCGGCGGCCGGTTTCCGCGCGGTCGCCGCTGCCGCGGTTTTGGCCGCCGCGGTCGGAGATTTCGCCCCGTTGCCCTTGGCCGCGGCGATCGCCTTGACGGCGTCGGTCTCCTCGACGCTCGATGCGGCCGCTTTGGCCTCGACGCCGGCGGCCTGCAGCGCCGCGAGCAGATCTTTGCTGCTGACGCCCTGCGCCTTGGCGATCTCGTGAACCCGCTTCTTAGCCACTAAGCCTGCTCAGCCTCCTCGGCGACCTGCTCGACCAGATCGGGGCTTTCGTCGTCAGCATCCTCTGCCGCGCCCTCCTCGGCCGAGTCCGCGGGCGCGGTCTCCTCCTCGGACTCCTCGACGAAGTTCGCCTCGGCCCGGGCGACGATCTCGGCGACCTGGCCCTCGTCGCCATCCGGGTCGGCGAGGATCGCCACCTCGGCCTCGGAGAGGTCGGCCAGGACCGCGACCTGGCTGGTCTCGAAGCGCGAGAGCGCCTGGTGCGACGGCAGGCCGCAGTAGGTCGAGCCGGGCACGGCGGCGTTGGGGCAGCGGCGGCCGTTGGAGAGCACCGCCAGGCAACGCCCGTCGGACTGCTCTTCGCCCTCGTACTCGATCTCGGTTTCCTCGGAGGCGAACTCGGTCTCGGACTTGATGTCGACCCGCCAGCCGGTCAGCCGGGCGGCGAGGCGGGCGTTCTGGCCGTCGCGGCCGATCGCCAGCGAGAGCTGGTCGTCGGGGACGATCACGGTCGCCTGGCGCTCCTCGTCGTCGACGATCACCTCGCGCACGCGCGCCGGCGAGAGCGCTTTGGCGACGAAGCGGGCGGGCTCGTCGTTGTGGGGGATGATGTCGATCTTCTCGCCGCGCAGCTCGGAGACGACCATCCGCACCCGCGAGCCGCGCGGACCGACGCAGGCGCCGACCGGATCGACGCCTTCGGCGTGGGAGATGACGGCGATCTTCGAGCGGTAGCCGGGCTCGCGGGCGAAGCCGACGATCTCGACCAGCTTGTCGGCGATCTCCGGCACCTCGAGCTCGAACAGGCTCTTGATCAGCTCCGGGCTGCGGCGCGAGACGACGATCGCCGGGCCTTTGGTCGAATCGGAGACGTCGGTGATCACGGCCTTGACCCGCATCCCGTGGTCATAGCGCTCGTTGTAGACCTGCTCGGACTTGGGCAGCAGCGCCTCGACCCGCTCCCGCAGCTGGACCAGCGTGTAGCGCTTGTCGGACTGCTGGATGATCCCGGTGATCAGCTCGCCGACCCGGTCCTGGTACTCGTCGTACATCATCTGCCGCTCGGCCTCGCGGATCCGCTGCAGGATCACCTGCTTGGCGGTCTGGGCGGCGATCCGGCCGAAGTCTTCGGGGGTGACGTCGCGGGTCGTGATCTGACTCTCGTAGGGAGCGATCATCTCCGGATCCAGCTCGGGATCCTCGGGCTCGCGCAATTCGCCCGTCTCGGGGTCGACCTCGGGCTCCTCCTGCAGCTCGGCCGCCTCGGCCAGCAGCTTCTCCTCGAGCTCCGGCGGCAGGATCAGTTCGAAGACGCGGAAGTCGCCGGTCTCGTGGTCGAGGTCGACGCGGGCGTATTTGGCGGCGCCGGGGGTCTTCTTGTAAGCCGAGAGGAGGGCGTCCTCGAGGGCGTCCATCAGCTTGTCGGCGGAGATTCCCTTCTCTGCCTCGAGCGCTTTGACTGCGTCGACGATCTCCTTGCTCACTGATGCGGCTCCTTGGTCTCGGAAGGGGTGCTGGGACGACGGTACTTGGGCCCGGGCGAGGAGACCTCGAGCGAGTAGTCGACCAGCAGGTGGTTGAGGTGCTTGGTGACCTGTTCGCAGAGCGCCAGGTCGACGCCGCCGGGATGGTCGATGAAAAGCCGCAGCGACTCGTTGCCGGGACGCTCGACGGCGACTAGGTCAAGCTCCGAATCGAGTTCGGTCAGCTGCTCTTGGATGCTCTGCTGAAGGTCGGTCATATCTGGTTTGGGCCGAAAAAAAAGTGGGCCAGGCCCACTTCTCGACACGGGAAAGACGTGGAAAAGTCGACCGAGTATAGCTCGGCAGCAGGCCCGGCCAAGGGTGCGCTGGCCAGCGGGTCCTGTCGTGGCGGCATCCCCCACGGTGCTCGGCGCATTCGCGCCTCCGCGCCGCGGGGGACCCCCGCCACCACGCCACCCGCTGGAGACACGGATAACCGGGACTGCTACTGGGCTAATGCGGTGCGGAGGATGATTTGCGGCGGAGCTTGTCGACTTGGTCCAGGATCGCGTCGGCGATGGTGTCCTTGGGGGCGAGTGGAACGGGGGTCTCGCTCGTGGAGTCGATCAGGGTGACGGCGTTGTTCGCGCTCTCGAAGCCGATGCTGGGATCGGAGACGTCGTTGAGGACTATGAGGTCGGCGTTCTTGCGGGCGAGCTTGCGGCGGGCTCGCTCGACCGCGTCGCCGCCGTGTTCGGCGGCGAAGGCGATGACCGTCTGCCCGGGAGCCTTGGCGGCGGCAAGGGCGGCGAGGATGTCCTCGGTCGGCTCGAACTGGAGATCGAGGCCGTCCTGGCGCTTCAGCTTCGCCTCCGCCCTGGCGACGGGACGGAAGTCGGCCGGCGCCGCCGCCATCAGCAGCACATCGGTCGTCGCGAAGGCCTCGGCGCTGGCGGCGGCGAGCTCGGCGGTGGTCTCGACGTCGATCCGGCGCAGGCCTGCCGGGGCGGGCAGCGCCACGTTGGCGGCGACCAGCGTCACCTCGGCGCCCCGGCGAGCCGCGGCGGCGGCGAGGGCGAAGCCCATGCGGCCGCTGGAGCGGTTGCCGACGAAGCGCACCGGGTCGATCGGCTCGCGGGTGCCGCCGGCGGTGACCAGGACCCGCAGGCCGTCCCAGGGACGGCCGCCGGCGGGCAGCGCCGCCTCGACCCGGGCCAGCAGCCGCTCGGGCTCGGGCAGCCGGCCCTTGCCGAACTCGCCGCGCGAGGCGAGCCTGCCCTCGCCGGGCTCGATCACCTCCACCCCGCGCTGGCGCAGCGTCGCCAGGTTGGCCTGGGTGGCGGCGTCGGCGTACATGCGGTCGTTCATCGCCGGAGCGACGAGCCGCGGCGCGGTGCAGGCGAGGAACGAGGTGGTCAGCATCGAGTCGGCGGCGCCGGCGGCGAGCTTGGCGACCGTGTTCGCGGTCGCCGGCGCGACCAGGAAGGCGTCGCAGTTGGCGGCCAGCTCGAGGTGGCCGATCGGATCGTGACCGGGCTGGCCCTCGCCGGGGAAGGCCCCGCGCAGCGGGTCGCGCTCGAACTCCGAGGTCAGGACCGGGGCGCCGACGATCCCCTCGAAGGAGGCGGCGCCGACGAAGCGGCCGGCCGACTCGGTCATCAGCACCCGCACCCCGTGCCCGGCGAGGGTCGCGAGGCGGGCCAGCTCCAATGACTTGTAGGCGGCGATACCGCCACTTACGCCGAGCAGGATTCTGGCCATCGATGCCCTCCCGGGGAGCGCTCCCAAGCGCCGGGCGCTAGGAGCGGTACTCGTATTTGAGCTTGCCCTCGGCGAGCTCTTCGAACGCCATCGAGAGGTAGTTCCTCTGGGGGTTCGTCTCGACCATCGGCGGCGGGTACTCGCCGAAGCCGCCCTCTCCGAGGTTGTGGAAGTAGCTGTTGATCTGACGCGCGCGCTTCGCCGAGACGACGACGGCGGCGTAGTGAGAGTCGGTGTGTTCGAGCAGTTGGTCTACGCGGGGTTTGATCATCGGCCGCCGAGTCTAGATGATCAGGCGCCCGGTGCCAGATCGAGCTCGGCCCGCACGATCCGCTCCAGCTCGGCGGCGGCGCGGTCGAGGTCGTCGTTGACGATCAGGTGGGCGAAGTCCCCCCGCGCCGCCAGCTCCATCTTCGCCACCTCGAGCCGGCGGTCGATCGCCGCGGCGGAATCGGTGCCGCGGGCGAGCAGTCGCTCGCGCAGCACCGCCGGATCGGGCGGGGCGATGAAGATCTGGATCGAGTCCGGCTTGGCGGCGCGGACCTGCTGCGCTCCCTGCACCTCGATCTCGAGCACGACCGAGCGCCCCGCCGCCAGCCGCCGCTCGACCTCCGAGCGCAGGGTCCCGTAGTGGTTGCCGCTGTAGGCAGCGAACTCGAGGAAGTCCTTTTCCTCGATCCGGCGGTCGAACTCCTCGACCGAGAGGAAGTGGTAGTCGCGCCCGTTCACCTCTCCCTCCCGCGGCGGCCGCGTCGTCGCCGAGACCGACAGCTCGAGGTCGGGCACGCGTTCGAGCAGGCGCGCGATCAGGGTTCCCTTGCCGACCCCAGACGGCCCGGTGATCACGAAGACTTTCGGCATGCGGCCGCGGATACTGACCGGCGCGGCGGTCGGCTAGAAAGAGCCTTAGCGACGCAGCTGGTTGACCAGCTCGTTGCGCTGCCGCTCGGAGAGCCCGCCGATCGTCTTCGAAGGGGAGATCCGGCACTGGTTGAGTATTCGGTTGGTCTTGACGCGGCCGTACTTGGGCACGGCGAGGAGCATGTCGAAGACCTTTGCGGTCATCACGTACTCGGGCGGGTCGAGCAAAATCGTGTGGATGCTGGCCCGGTTCGCCTTCAGGTCCTTCTTCAGTTTGGCCCGGGCGGTGCGGATGTCGTTGGCCCGTTTCAGCGCCTCCATCCTCTGGTCCAGGGACCGTTCCGGGGCGGCGGCTGAAGTCTTGACGAGGGGGGCGGCCATGTGGGCGGCGAGTATAGCCGCGGCTTGGGTGGGTGCAAGCCACTGACGCTCGTTTGCGCCCAAATTCACCTCGACCTCTACTCGAGGTTCAGCTCGGCCTCCTGGGCGAAGCCGTGGATCTCCTGAATGCTGCGGACCTCGGCATCGCCTTCGGCGCCGGCGGCGATCGCCCGCGCCGCCGCGGTGGCGCCGGTCATCGTCGTCACGCAGGGGATGCCGTGGCGGACGGCGGCGGTGCGGATCTCGTAGCCGTCGGCGCGGGCGCCGGAGCCGGTCGGGGTGTTGATCACGAGGTCGCAGCGGCGCTGGCGGATCAGGTCGAGCACGTGCGGCGAGCCCTCGTTCAGCTTGTTGATCCGGGTCACCGGCACCCCCATCCGCTCGATCGCCTGGGCGGTGCCGCCGGTCGCGATCACCTCGAAGCCGAGGTCGTGGAAACGCGCCGCGAGCTGGGTCGCCGCCGGCTTGTCGGTGTCGGTGACGGTGATGAAGACCGAGCCCTCGCGCGGCAGCCGCACGCCGGCGGCCGCCTGGGCCTTGCCGAAGGCGGTCGGGAAGTCGGCGGCGATGCCCATCACCTCGCCGGTGCTCTTCATCTCCGGGCCGAGCACCGAGTCGGCGCCGGCGAAGCGGGCGAAGGGCAGCACCGCCTCCTTGACGCTGACGTGCCCGGGTGGCCCCTCGGGCAGGGACTGGTCGGCGAGCCTCTCCCCCAGCATCAGCCGCGCCGCCAGCTTCGCCAGCGGCACCCCGATCGCCTTCGAGACGAAGGGCACCGTGCGCGAGGCGCGCGGGTTGGCCTCGATCACGTAGAGCTCGCCGGCGGCGACGCCGTACTGGATGTTGAGCAGGCCGACGACGCCCAGCTCGAGGGCGATCCGCTCGGTGGTCGCCCGGATCTGATCGAGCATCGGCTCGCCGAGGCTGAGCGGCGGGATCACGCAGGCGGAGTCGCCGGAGTGGACGCCGGCCTCCTCGACGTGCTGCATGATCCCGGCGACCCAGACGCGCTCGCCGTCGGCCAGGGCATCCACATCGACCTCGATCGCGTTCTCGAGGAAGCGGTCGAGCAGCAGCGGGTGCTCCTGGTCGGCCTTGACGTGGGCCTGCAGGTACTTGCCGAGGTCAGCGGTCGAGTAGCAGATCTCCATCGCCCGGCCGCCGAGCACGTAGGAGGGCCGGACCAGCAGCGGGAAGCCGACCTCTTCGGCGACCGTCACCGCTTCCTCCGCCGAGAGCGCGGTCCCGTAGGGCGGGTGCTTGATCCCAAGTCGGCGCAGCAGGGCGCCGAACTGGCCGCGGTCCTCGGCCAGGTCGATGGCGTCGACCGGGGTGCCGAGCAGGGGCACGCCCGCTTCTTCCAGGGTGCGGGCTAGCTTCAGCGGCGTCTGGCCGCCGAACTGGACGATCACGCCCTCGGGGCGCTCCTGCTCGCAGACCGCGAGCACGTCCGCGGCGGTCAGCGGCTCGAAGTAGAGGCGGTCGGAGGTGTCGTAGTCGGTCGAGACCGTCTCCGGGTTGCAGTTGACCATCACCGCGTCGCGGCCGAGCTCGCGGGCGGTCATCGCGGCGTGGACGCAGCAGTAGTCGAACTCGATCCCCTGGCCGATCCGGTTCGGGCCGGCGCCGAGGATCACGACCGAGTCGCGCCCGGCTTGGCGGCGCACCTCGGAGGCCGGCGGCGAGCCGTCGGCGCCGCGGCGCTCGTGGGCCGAGTAGTAGTAGGGCGTCGCCGCCTCGAACTCGGCGGCGCAGGTGTCGACGGCCTTGTAGGTGCGGACCAGGCCCTCGGTCCCGTCGCCTTCCAGCGCCAGCGCCTCGAGCTCGCGCAGGAACCAGCGGTCGACGCGGCAGCGCTCGTGCACCGCCTCGACGCCGAGGCCGCGCCGCAGCGCCTCCAGCACCTGGTCGAAGCGCTCGGCGCAGGGCACCGCGAGCGCCGCCAGCAGCTCGCCGTCGTCGGCCGGGAAGTCAGGAGCCGCGTCGAGCTCGCGCGAGCGCAGCGCCTTGGCGAAGGACTCGCGGAAGGTGCGGCCGATCGCCATCGCCTCGCCGACGCTCTGCATGTAGGTGGAGAGGCGGCCCTCCGAGCCGGGGAACTTCTCGAAGGCGAAGCGGGGCATCTTGGTGACGACGTAGTCGATCGTCGGCTCGAAGGAGGCGGGCGTGGCGCGGGTGATGTCGTTGGGGATCTCCTCGAGGGCGTAGCCGACCGCCAGCTTCGCCGCCATCTTCGCGATCGGGAAGCCGGTCGCCTTCGAGGCCAGGGCCGAGGAGCGCGAGACCCGCGGGTTCATCTCGATCACGACGATCTCCCCGCTCTCGGGGTCGACCGCGAACTGGACGTTGGAGCCGCCGGTCTCGACCCCGATCGCCCGGATCACCGCGATCGCCTGGTCGCGCAGCTCCTGGTAGAGCGGGTCGGTCAGCGTCTGCGCCGGCGCCACCGTGACCGAGTCGCCGGTGTGGACCCCCATCGGGTCGACGTTCTCGATCGAGCAGACGATCACCACGTTGTCGTTGCGGTCGCGCATCACCTCGAGCTCGAACTCGCCCCAGCCGATCACCGACTCCTCGACCAGGACCTGGTTGATCGGGCTCGCCGCCAACCCCTCGGAGACGACCTGGCGCAGCTCGGTCTCGGTGTTGCCGATGCCGCCGCCCTGGCCGCCCATGGTGAAGGCCGGGCGGACGATCGCCGGCAGCGTCACGCGGCCGTCGGCGAGCGCCTCCTCGACCTCGCCGAGGGTCTCGACCGTGATCGACCAGGGGATCCGCAGCCCGGCCGCGGTCATCGTCGTGCGGAACTCCTCGCGGTCCTCGGCGCGGCGGATCGCGTCGGCGTCGGCGCCGATCAGCTCGACCCCGAAGCGGGTCAGGGTGCCGTCCTCGTGCAGGGCCATCGCCAGGTTCAGCGCCGTCTGGCCGCCCAGCGTCGGCAGCAGCGCGTCGGGCCGCTCCTTCTCGATGATCTTCGTCACCGGCCCCGGCAGCAGCGGCTCGATGTAGGTGGCGGTGGCGAACTCGGGGTCGGTCATGATCGTCGCCGGGTTCGAGTTGACCAGCACCACCTCGTAGCCCTCCTCGAGCAGGACCTTGCAGGCCTGGACGCCGGAGTAGTCGAACTCGGCCGCCTGCCCGATCACGATCGGCCCGGAGCCGATCAGGAGGATCTTCTGGATGTCGTCGCGGCGTGGCATCGGCGGGGTCAGACGGCGAGAGCGAGGAACCGATCGAAGAGGTGGCGGGCGTCGTGCGGGCCGGGGCCGGCCTCGGGGTGGTACTGGACGGTGGCGCCGGCGACGTCGCGCAGGACCAGGCCCTCGACCGTGCGGTCGTAGAGGTTGAGCTGGGAGAGCTCGGCGACGCCGAAGTCGGTCTCCCAGCGGACCGGCTCGTCGCCCTCGATCCGCTGCTCGCCGCCGGGGCCGACGACGGCGAAGCCGTGGTTCTGGGAGGTGATGTCGATCCGCCCCGTCTCCAGGTCCTTGACCGGGTGGTTGGCGCCGCGGTGGCCGAAGGGGAGCTTGTAGGTCTGCAGGCCGACGGCGCGGCAGAGCAGCTGGTGGCCGAGGCAGATGCCGAAGACGGGCCGCTTGCCGACCAGCGCGCGCACGGTCTCGACGACGTAGCCGAGCGCCGCCGGGTCGCCGGGCCCGTTGGCGAGGAAGACGACATCGGGGTCCTCGGCCAGCACCTGCTCGGGGCCGCTGTCGCAGGGCAGCAGGGTCAGGCGGCAGCCGTGCTCGCGCAGTTGGCGGACGATGCTGAGCTTGACCCCGGTGTCGATCCCGACCACGTGCGGCCCCGCGCCCTCGAAGCGCACCGGCGCGGGCGGGGTGACGCCGCGGGCGAGGTCGGCGAGGGCCATCGCCGGCTCGGCGGCGATCCGCTCGCGCGCCTCCGCCGCGGACGTGGCTGCCGGGAAGATGCCCCCACGCATCGCGCCGCGGTCGCGCAGGTGGCGGACCAGCGCCCGCGTGTCGACGCCGCTGATCGCCGCCACGCCGCAGTCGCCGAGCCAGTCGAGCCAGCCGCCCTCGGCGCTGGCGGCGTCCTCGCGGTTCTTGGCGTCGCGCATGACGACGCCGCGGGCGTGGACGCGGTCGGACTCCATCGCCGCGGCGCTGACCCCGTAGTTGCCGATCAGTGGGTAGGTGAAGACGATGATCTGGCCGGCGTAGGAGGGGTCGGTGACCGACTCCTGATAGCCGGTCATCGCCGTGTTGAAGACGACCTCGCCGGTGACCGCGTCCTCGTGCCCGCAGGCGAGGCCGTCGAGCCGAGTGCCGTCCTCGAGCAGCAGGTAGGCCTCGCTCACGCGGCGACCCCGAGGCTGAAGCTGCGCAGGCGGAAGGCGACCTGGCCGGCGGCGACGGTGACGAGGACGCGGCCGGTCAGGGTCCTGCCGGCGCACCAGGAGTTCGCCGAGCGGCTCTCGTAGCCGTCCTCCCCCACCGTCCACTCGGCGCCGAGGTCGCAGAGGACGACGTTGGCCTCCGAGCCCGGCGCCAGGCTCGGCCGCTCGATCCCGAACGGGGCGGCGCCGCCGGCCAGCCGCTCGACCAGCAGCCCGAGCTCGATCGTGCCGGACAGGACCAGCTCGGTGTGCAGCGCCGCGAACGCGGTCTCGAGGCCGGTGACGCCGAAGGCGGCCTGCTCGAAGGGGACGTCCTTTTCCTCCGGCTGATGCGGCGCGTGGTCGCTGGCGACGCACTCGACGGTGCCGTCGCGCAGCCCCTCGATCAGCGCCTGGCGGTCGGCCTCGCGGCGCAGCGGCGGGTTCATCTTGAAGCGGTGCGGGTCGAGGCTGCGGACCTCCTCGTCGGTCAGGCAGAGGTGGTGCGGGCTGGCCTCGGCGCTGATCTTGACCCCCGCGGCCTTGGCGGCGCGGACGGCCTGCACCGACTCCGCCGCGGAGAGGTGCTGGACGTGGATCCTGGCGTCCTCGTAGGCGGCGAGGGCGGCGTCGCGGGCGATCATCGTCGACTCCGAGACCGAGGGGATGCCGGCGACGCCGAGCGCCGCCGAGACCGGGCCCTCGTGCATGGCGCCCTCGCCGGAGAGCTCCGGGTCCTCCTCGTGCAGGGCGATCGTGCCGCCGCAGAGCCGCTGGTACTGCAGCGCCCGCCGCATCACCCGGGCGCTGACGATCGGCAGCCCGTCGTCGGAGAAGCCGACGGCGCCGGCCTCGCGCAGCTCGACCATCTCGGTCAGCTCCTGCCCCGCCATGCCGCGGGTCACGGTGGCGAGGAAGCCGACCGGGACCGAGGCGCCGGCGCGGGCCTGCTCGCGCAGGGCGGCGACGTCGGCCGCGGTCGAGACCGGCGGCTCCGTGTTGGCCATCGCCAGGATCCCGCAGTAGCCGCCGGCGGCGGCGGCGCGGGTGCCGGTCTCGACGTCCTCCTTGTGCTCGTGGCCGGGGGTGCGGAGGTGGACGTGGGGGTCGAAGAAGGCGGGGAAGGCGTGCAGGCCCTCGGCCTCGAGCACCTCCGCCCCCTCCACCGCGGCCTCGCCGGGGGCGGCGAGCTCGGCGATCTCGCCGTCGCGCAGGACGACGTCGTGGACGCCCTCGATGCCGGCGACCGGATCGAGCACGGTGGCGCGGCGCAGGACCAGGTGGGCGTCCTCGCCGGGCCGGACGTCGAGGCTGCCGCGCAGGCTCACGCGGGCTGCCCGATCGGGGTCGGCGCGCCGGCACCGTCGCCCGCGCCGACCGGCGCCGGACGCTCGCCGCCGGCCAGCAGCTCGTAGAGGATCGCCATCCGCACCACCAGGCCGGCGGCGACCTGCTCGGCGATCAGCGACTGCGGCGAGTCGATCGCCTCGCCGGAGAGCTCGACGCCGCGGTTGACCGGGCCCGGGTGCATCAGCAGCTGGCGCGGGTTGAGCCGGCGGCTGTCGATCTGGAAGCTGGCCGCGTACTCGCGCAGCGAGGGGACGAAGCTCTCTCTCATGCGCTCGTTCTGCAGCCGCAGCGCGTAGACGACCTCGGCCTCGCCGAGCCGCTCCAGCGAGTGCGAGACCTCGCAGCCGAGCTCCTCGATGCCGCGCGGGATCAGGGTCGGCGGGCCGCAGACGGTGACCTCGGCGCCGAGCCGCTGGAAGGCGATCAGGTTGGAGCGGGCGACGCGGCTGTGGAGGACGTCGCCGACGATCCAGATCCGCCGGCCCTCGAGCGTGCCGAGCCGGCGGCGCAGGGTGTAGACGTCGAGCAGCGCCTGACTTGGGTGCTCGTGCTTGCCGTCGCCGGCGTTGACGACCGCCGCCGGGGTCCAGCCGGCGACCATCTGGGCGGCGCCGGCGTAGGGGTGGCGGATCACGATCGCCGCCGGGTCGTAGGCGGAGAGGGTGGCGACGGTGTCCTTCAGCGACTCGCCCTTGTCGACCGAGGAGCCCGCCGCCTTGACCGAGACGAGGTCGGCGGAGAGCCGCTTCGCCGCCAGCTCGAAGGAGCTGCTGGTGCGGGTGCTGGACTCGTAGAAGAGGGTGACGATGGTGCGGCCGCGCAGGGTCGGGACCTTCTTGATGTCGCGGCGGCCGACCTCGGCGAAGCTCTCGGCGCGGTCGAGGATCGCCTCGATCTGCTCGCGCGAGAGATCCTCGATCGCCAGCAGGTGCTTCACGCGATCGCCTCCGCGGCGCGGGGCTCGGAGATCGTCACCCGGTCGATCCCGTCGCTCTCCTCGAGGCTGACGTTGACCCGCTCCTCGCGCGCCGTCGGCAGGTTCTTGCCGACGTAGTCGGGGCGGATCGGCAGCTCGCGGTGGCCGCGATCGCAGAGGACGGCGAGCTGGACCCGAAGCGGCCGGCCGTAGTCGAAGAGCGCCTCGATCGCCGCCCGCACGGTGCGGCCGGTGAAGAGGACGTCGTCGACGAGGACGACGGTGCGCTCGCTGAGGTCGAAGTCGATGTGGGAGGCGTGGACGACGGGCTGTGTCGAGGGCGCCTTGGCGCCGACGTCGTCGCGGTAGAAGGAGATGTCGATGTCGCCGATCGGCAGCGTCACGTCGGTCAGCTCGGCGAGCAGAGTGTGCAGTCGACGGGCCAGAACCGCCCCTCGCGTGTGAATGCCGACGATCGCCAGATGCCCCGAGTCGGGATTCTTCTCGACGATCTCGTGCGCGATCCGCTTCAGCGTTCGCCGCAGGTCGTCGTGCTCCAGCACGAGCTTCTCGGTCACTTCTCGCTTCCTTCCTGGCCTCACGGGACCGGGTTAAAGGACGTGCGGAGCGTAGCAGCGAGGGAGGCGGGTCCGGTATGGCCTCGCCTTCGCTAACTGCGGGGAGGCTCAGTCGAGGCCATACCGGACCCGCCTCGGTCCCGGGCTCCGTTCGGCACGAGTTCGGGGTAGCCGCGCTCGGGGAAGGGGATCTGGATCAGGTCGAAGTCTTTCGGGGCGACGGTCGGTTCGTAGATCCCCTGGGCCTCTTCGAGAACCGTGCCGACGTGGTAACGGGAGGAGATGTGGACCAGGGCGAGCAGTTTGACGTGGGCCTCGCGGCCGACCGAGGCCGCCTGGCCGACCGTCGAGTGGCCGGTCTCGGCGGCGCGCTGGGCCTCCTCCTCGGCGAAGCTGGCGTCGTGGATCAGCAGCTCGGCGTCGGCGGCGGCGGCGACCGTGGCCGGGCTGGGCGCGGTGTCGCCGGTGAGCACGACCGTGCGGCCGGGACGGTCGGCCCCCACGACCTGGTCCGGCCGCACGGTGCCGTCCTCGCCCGCGACCTCCTCACCCCGCTGCAGGGCGGCGAACGCCGGTCCTTCGGGGACCCCGAGCCGGCGCGCCGCCTCGACGTCGAAGCGGCCGGGGCGGTCCCGCTCGACCAGCGCGTAGCCGCTGGCGCGCACGTTGTGGGCGACTTCGAAGGGCTGGACCTCGTAGCCGTCGTGGGACACGACCTCCCCCGGGGCCAGCTCGACCAGCTCCAGCGGGTAGCCGAGCCGGCCGACGATCGGCCGCAGCGTCGCCAACAGCTCCTTCAGGCCCGGCGGCCCGTAGAGGACCAGCGCCGCCTCGCGGTCGGTCAGGTCATAGCTCTTCAGCAGCCCCGGCAGGCCGAGGAAGTGGTCGGCGTGGAAGTGGGTGAGGTAGATCTCGTCGACCTGGATCAGGCCCAGCGAGCGCTGCAGCTGGCGCTGCGTCCCTTCGCCGCAGTCGAACATCAGCCGCTCTCCCCCGCGCGCGATCAGCACGCTCGCGGTCGAGCGCCGCGCCGACGGCACCGAGCCGCCCGTACCCAGGAAGATCGCCGACAGATCCACGGCGGCGAGCCTACGCGACCCCTCCTCACCGCGCGACTAGACTGAACCCTCTGCGCCCGTAGCTCAGCTGGATAGAGCGCCGCCCTCCGGAGGCGGAGGCCACAGGTTCGAATCCTGTCGGGCGCGTCGTCGCGGTGCGGCTAGGCGGTCTTGAAGTGGGCGCGCCACTGGTCGCGGTCGAACTTCGCCGGCTCGGTCTCGGCGAGGAAGCGCTCGAGGGCCGCGACGAAGCGACCGGGAGCCTCCAGCTGGGGCATGTGGCCGACGTCGTCGAAGATCTCCAGACGGCTGCCGGGCAGCGTCTCCCGGGCGGCTTCGGCGTGGCTGACCGGGATGATCGGGTCGCGCTCGCCCCAGACGATCAGGACCGGCAGGGCGTCGGCCAGGTAGAGGCGATCGCCGGCGGAGACCCGCTGTCCCTCGGTGCCGACGACGGCGCGCAGGGTGGCGAGGAAGGCCCTGCGGCGCTCGCGGTCGGTCAGCGAGGCGTAACCGCGCGCCACCTCGGCGACGTCGGCGCTGGGGCGGAGGCCCACGAGGCCGAGGCCGCGCCCGAGCACCGAGCCGACCTGGCTCCCGACTCCGGCGGTGGCGGCGATGAAGAGGTCGGCGCCGGGCAGCGCGGCCGC